>Ga0114979_10001773_pt1 | contig 14553 bp, 12 predicted proteins | sample S_140625_EF_Meta_FD_87315 | JGI IMG/M metagenome (GOLD analysis project Ga0114979, IMG submission 87315) | Freshwater microbial communities from Lake Simoncouche, Canada to study carbon cycling - S_140625_EF_MetaG | ecosystem: Environmental > Aquatic > Freshwater > Lake | place: Lake... | reverse complement strand
TCACGCGATGAACGTGAGAGTTCGCGTGAAGGGCGTTCGGGTGCGCGCTCTGTAGTTGCTTCGACTTGAGCTTCTTCATCGGTATCGACCAACCCGAGATAACCCATCATTTTATTAAGTGCAGACATAGCTAAATTTTAGGGGTGATAGGGGCGTGAACCCAGGATTTGGCTACCTACCCGCAGATGTGTCGCGCCATGGGATATCGCTACTTCAAAGTCAGAACTCATCCCGGCAGATAAGTACGTGGCCGATGGAAAACTGGTGATGAAGCTCTGATGTATCTCTGCGATCTCTGAGAAAGCTCGCTCGTGCTCGTACTCCACTGGAGGAACACACATAACGCCAACCAATTTGATGTGGGGCAGATTAACGACAGCATCGGCCAGCGCCTTGATATCAGTCGCAATTACTCCCCCACGAGCTGGTGCGCCGTCTAGAGATAACTGGAGAAATATTGCAATCTCTTTCTCTGATTCAGTTGCAACACGTGAGAGTTTTTCCACATGTTCTGCTGAATCAAGTGAGTGCACAAAACTTGCCCAACCGGCGATATCGCGAAGTTTACGGCTCTGTACCTGGCCTTGAAAGTGCCAGGTAGCGCTAACTTGGCCAGACTTTGCCACGCCTTCTTCGCTGCGATTTTCACCAAAATTTTCAATCCCAAGATTTCTCAGTATCTCAACGTCAGCGACGGGATAAGTCTTAGTGACTGCGATCAAAGTGATCTCGCTTCTGGAACGGCCGGCACTTGCGGCAGCTGTTGTTACTCGGGCTTCAACGGCTTTGAGTGCATCACCAATCTCGATCTCACGATTATTCATAAACTTACCAATCCAGCTTGCCGTCCAGTTACTCCATCGCGGCGGTAAGAGAAAAACTCTTCGCGCTCGACAGTACAAAGCTTCGAATCTGTAATTGATTTCACTCCCGCGCTTTGGAGCGAACCAATCAACGCCTTAGGTAAATCCAAAGCTGGTGTGCCCGAAACAGTTTGTGCTGCAGCCAGCGGAAATTGCGCAACGACCTCATCGTGTAGCTCCTGGGAAACCTCATAGCAAGTGCCACAGATCGCAGGGCCAATCGTCGCCGAAATATCTTGCGCCCCCATCTCTCGCATTAGCTCAAGAGTTTTTAGAGCAATCTCATTTACCAATCCTCGCCGACCCACATGTACTGCAGCGACAACTTCCGGCGAAGTTAATAAAAGAGGAATGCAATCGGCGACCATAACTGCCAAGGTAATTCCCGGGATTCCGGTTACTAGCGCATCTGCAGTTGGTTGTTCATCGGTAACGCTTTCAATAATCACGATCCGACTGCCGTGTACTTGGTTCATAAACTGAGTTGGTCCATTTAACTTCTCTATAGATTCTCGGTTGGCCAAAACAGCCGATGCTTCATCGCCAACATGGTCGCCTAAATTTAGTGATGAATAAACACCTTGGCTGATGCCACCTAACCGATTTGTAAATGTAGCCCGCATTGCATACTCACTCGCTGATGGAGTGGGCCACTGCTACTTCATAAAATCAGGAACGTCGATCTCATCTTCTGCAACGAGATCTTCGAAGGTAACGCGCTTACGAGGAGCAGAACCATCTAGATCTAACGCAACTGAAATTGGATCATTCGATGGAATTGGATCGGCGATTCCAGTCAGCGTTGATTTATCAATTACCGGGATTGAGACTTTCTTTGGTTCTCCCCCATCAAAGCCAGCTGCAATAACAGTTACGCGAACCTCATCACCCAGCGCATCATCGATTGTTGTACCGAAGATAATTCGGGCATTTGGATGAGCCGCTGACTGGACCAGTTCGCAAGCTTCATTGATTTCAAAGAGGCCAAGATCAGAACCACCGGCAACGGATAATAGAACTCCCATTGCACCATCTATAGATGCTTCAAGAAGTGGGCTTGAGATGGCAAGTTCGGCAGCACGTGTTGCGCGGTTTTCACCACGCGCAGAACCAATTCCCATAAGGGCAGAACCTGCATCAGTCATAACAGTTTTAACATCTGCAAAATCTAGATTGATTAGCCCTGGTTGCGTAATGATTTCAGTAATGCCCTGAACGCCAGATAGCAGAACTTGATCCGCGCTCTTAAATGCATCAACGGCAGTTATGTTGCGGTCTGAAATTGCAAGTAGTCGATCATTTGGGATAACAATTAAAGTATCAACTTCAGCACGTAGTAATTCGATTCCTTCATCTGCTTGTGCTGAACGAATCTTTCCTTCAAATGAGAATGGACGTGTTACAACGCCAATTGTTAACGCACCAAGATCGCGCGCAATCTTTGCAACGATAGGTGCGCCACCGGTTCCGGTTCCACCGCCTTCGCCTGCAGTAACAAAGACCATATCTGCACCGCGTAAAATTTCTTCAATATCTTCTGTGTGATCGATCGCCGCTTGGCGACCTTTCTCAGGAGCAGCCCCAGCACCAAGACCTTTAGTGGATGCACGGCCGATATCTAATTTCACATCGGCATCACTCATCAACAAATGTTGTGCATCGGTATTTATTGCAATGAACTCAACGCCTTTTAATCCAACATCAATCATGCGATTGATTGCGTTAACTCCACCACCACCAATTCCAACTACTTTGATGACAGCTAAATAATTCTGTGGTGCAGCCACAAGTTCCTCCTTTAGAACTGTAAACCTCAACTTGAGAATTACATTTCTACTCTCTTCGATGAGGGTGAACGTAAGGCGTTATGAGCCTGAAAGCAAAGACCGACGCAAAGTATTTATTGACTATTTAATGGCAATTTTATTTAACGATTGGAGCATGTGGTGCAGTTACATCGATCATGCGAATCAATTTATTTTCTGGTTGTTCCAAGATCGCATTTATAACTTTGATTTTCAAAGAAGTATCTTCGCCATCGCCCCAAATAATTCGCAGATTGTGGCCACTAAATACGCCGTAGATAAGTAAATTTGTGGAGCGTGAAGCACTTAGGCGATCGATCCCGACGCTAAATTCCTTCGGCATCTCAGTAAAGACTTTTATCGCAGCCAATCCGCTCTCAACCGATGTTGCTATAACGCTAGGAAGGCCAACTGGTATCGCACCGGGGGCGGTAAAGATCTCGCCTGAAGCATCAAGGGCCACTTGAGGTTTACCTGGTTCGTTGTAAATGGCAACGGCAATCCTTGGGTGGAGATTGACTTCAACTTTTCCGCTAATCCAGTTGCGGGAGATATCAGTAGATTCAATCCAGCCGGCAGATTTGAGTCGCAGCGAGAGCGCTCTGGAATCAACTCGCGCCAACTTTTGACCAACTGACAAATCCAATTTTTTATAGATCTCTTGTTGTGACGAAGGTGTTGGAGCTCCCTTAATTTCAACCTGGCTAACTGTGAACAATGAAGACCAACCAAGTAAATATGAACCGACTGCAAAGAGGAGGAAGGCTGATGTGGCTACCAGAACTAGTTTTCTTGGTTTCTTTTTGGGTGAAAATCGCATTTAATTAAATCGCCGCGCTAGGCCATCGCTAATAATTGGAGCTAACGAATTAACATCTCCAGCCCCTAACGTGACTATGACATCACCTGGTTTAGCTTGGGCAATCACCCATTCAGTTGCCTCCAAGAAATTAGGAATGAAATGGCCGTTGGCCATCTGTTCAGCGATGGTTTCTGAAGTTATCCCCGGTATCGGCTTCTCACTTGCCGCATAGACTTCAAGAAGAACTACTTCATCGGCAATACTTAACGCCTTAGCAAATTCATTCATAAAGGCTTTGGTGCGTGAGTAACGATGCGGTTGGAAAACCACAATTATTCGCCCCTCGCCCGCATATCGTTTTGCCGCAGTAAGAGTGACATCAATTTCGGTGGGGTGATGTCCATAATCATCAATAACTCGAATGCCGTGAACAGTTGCTTTTAATTCAAAGCGTCTTCCCGTACCGTGAAAACTAGCTAAACCACTTAGCGCATCAGCGGCCGGTGCGCCAAGAGTCAGCCCCATCGCAAGGGCGGCGCCGGCATTTAATACATTGTGCATACCTGGTACTTGTAAGGAAAGGTTGCCGATTGTGCGCCCCTTCCAGAGAACTCGCGCGGTCGATCCCATCGGCAATAAATTTATGGAATCAATAAATAGGTCAGCGCCCTCGCTGGTGCCATATGAGATGAGCTTTAAATCATTGATGGAGCTAGCAAGAGTGGCGGCGGCATCATCTGCGCAATAAATTAAATAGCCATCCCTATCGATAGTTTGTGCGAAAGCGGCAAAGGCATCGGTGACATCTGCCGATGTTGCGAAGTAATCAACATGGTCGTGCTCAATATTGGTCACAATCGCCGCAAATGGCCGATATTCGATAAATGAACCATCGGATTCATCGGCTTCGGCAACGAAGATCTCACCTGTGCCGCGATGGGCATTTGAACCTGATGAAGTTAAGGTGCCGCCAATTGCAAATGATGGATCCCAGCCACAAGCTTGTAGCGCAACGGTCAGCATCGATGAAGTAGTTGTCTTGCCATGTGTTCCGGCAACGGCAATGCTCTTTGAATCTGACATCAAAGTAGCTAGCGCCTGTGCGCGAGTTAGAATCGGTAATTTCAATTCACGGGCGCGAACTAACTCCACATTATTTGCGCCAATTGCCGTTGAGTAAATTACGAAATCTGCACCGTCTACTTGATCTGCCAGATGAGCCGGGTGTACTTTCGCACCGAGTGCACTAAGTGCGCTTAAAACCGTTGAATCTTTCGCATCAGAGCCAGAGACAGTTATGCCATGGGAAAGTGCGATGCGAGCTAATCCGCTCATTCCCGCTCCCCCGATTCCGATGAAATGCAGGCGCTTGCCAGACCACTGGCTCAATTGGCTAGCCATTAACTCTGCCTCGCCTTCAAGGCGTAGTCCATAAAATTAACTATCTTCTGCGTTGCATGTAGATCGCTATCAGAACCAGCAATTGGCGCATCGCTTGCCAGTGCTAGGAGCCTAGTTATATTGCTGGCTAACCAAGTAGATGAAAATTGGTTCTGCTCAACTAGTTCACCGCGACCTTTCGCAATTACCTGACCTGCGTTAAATCGTTGTTCGCCATTTCCAATCGGTAGCGGAATGAATACTGCATATCTACCAAGAGCATTCACTTCCGAACATGAGATCGCACCGCTGCGACTTATGATCAAATCTGCAGCTAGATATGCCGTTGCCATATCTTCAATATAAGCAACCGATTTATAACGTTCCTGTTGAGCTGGTAACTTATTTAACTTTCCTACTGCATGCATAAGTTGGTTACCTTGCGAAAGCAGCGTTGGCAGAGCGCTATCTATAACTGAATTTAACGCAACTGAACCTTGTGAGCCGAAGAAGGCCAAGATTAGCGGCGAAGTTGGTGAGAAACCCAGGGCCGATTTTGCCTGCGAACGCGCACTTGACCAATCAGAGCCAGAGTTTGTAAAAGCTGCTGCAACATCTGGGCGAAGCGGAATACCTGTTAGCAGCGCTTTAGCCATTGATCTATTTTGGGTAGCCTGCGCAACTGCTACATAAGGTGTCAATTGCGCACCTAGCCGATTGGCAAAACCAGCCTGGGCGTTTGCCTCGTGCACAATAAAGGAAATGCCTAAAGACTTAGCGGCGAGGTAGGCAGGCGCCGATACATATCCGCCAAAACCGATCAATAGATCTGCGCCTTTAAGAATCTGTCGGGCGCTGATAAATGATTTAGCCAAGGTAAATGGCGCCGTAAATATCGCGGGGCTGATCTTGCGCGGCAGCACAACCTTTGGAATATGGTGCAATTTAAATGAAGCAGCTGGCACCAATTGATTTTCTAGACCCTTCTCAGTGCCTATGAACTCTATTGAATCTCCTGGGTGCGCCTCTCGCCAAAGGCGAGCAACTGCCAGCGCCGGTTCAACGTGACCTGCAGTTCCGCCCCCGGCAAAGATAATTTTCATGATGTGCGTAATCTACGCCGTTCAATCGCCTTTTGTAGTTCGCCTTTGACTTCTGGATCGCGCAAGGCGCTGCCAAATACATATCCCAATCCAATATAGAGCGAGATTAACGCTGAACCACCATATGAAACAAAGGGCAGAGTTACACCTACTACTGGAAGAACGCTGGTTGCAGATCCAACATTTAGGACTGTTTGCACTGCAATCCAACAACCAATTCCGGCGCCAACATAGCGAGACATCGGATCTTTACAACGCAGCGCAATCTTAAAAATTGAGTAAATTAAAGCTGCTAAGAGAGTTAGAACTAAGAGAGTGCCAAGCAAGCCAAGTTCCTCACCTATCACCGCGAAGATAAAATCTGTATGGGCTTCGGCAAGATTGCCCCACTTCTGGCGGCTGCCTCCCAATCCAACGCCGAAAATTCCACCGCTTGCTAGCCCAAGCAAACTATGTGCTGGTTGCCATCCCGCATTTTTGTAGTCAGCAGCAGCGAACGGATCGAGCACAACTAGAAAGCGATGTGCGCGATAACTTGCGGTAACAATGGAAACGGCTAAACCAACTGCGCCGAGTGCAACCAAAGTTCCTAGTACGCGCAACTCAATTCCAGAGACGAAGAGCAGGCCAGCGAGGATTGCAGCAATCACACAAGTTGTTCCTAAATCATGTCCCAGCATTACAAAGGCCATCACAACCACAAATCCAGGACCGATTAGTAGAAAAACATTTATCCGGGTTTTACCATTGCGCTCTTGGTTGGCCAACATATAACTAGCCCAGAGAATTAAGAGGAATTTAGCCAGTTCACTTGGTTGAATATCGACGAAGGGAAGGGCAATCCAGTTGGTATTACCGTTTACCGTTTTACCAACGCCAGGAATCTGCAAAACGAGCAAGATTGCCGCAGAAATTAGCAATCCAAAGCGCGCAAGTAAGCGCCATTGCGTCAGCGATCGCTGCGACAAGTAGAAGGCCAGCGGAATCGAAATTACAAAGAAAGCCAATTGGCGCAAGACGATCGCAACGGCGTTGCCCTTAGTATCTAAAGAATGGATAGATGAGGCAGAAAAGACCATTACCAATCCAATTACCGATAGAGAGAGCGCACTTATCGCCAGGATATAAAAATTATTTACCGGCTTTGCCAGAAATTTCTGCTTCGTTGTAGTCATGCTTGCTCCTTTAGAACGGCCCTTGCAAAGCGATCGCCGCGGTCGGCGTAGGACAGAAATTGATCCATTGATGCGCAAGCCGGTGCCAGTAGCACCGTGTCTCCAGCAACGGCACGTTCCTTCGCGGCTGCAACAACTGCCGCCATTAGGGAGTTGTCATCGCCTCCCCTGCTATATGTCGCAGGTGCATCTACTAAAACGATTTCAACGTGTGGGGCTTGGGCGCGAAGTTGGGCCGCAATTAACTCACGATCAGCACCAATTAAAATTGCAACCTTGATACGCGATTTGCAGCGTGCGATTAGCTCTGACATTTCTGCACCTTTAGCTAATCCGCCGGCAATCCATATGGCAGAGAGGGTTGCTAATAGCGAGGCGGCTGCAGCATGCGGGTTGGTCGCCTTGGAATCATCGATCCAATTGATGTCACCTTGGGAGAAAATATTCTCAATACGGTGGCGTCCTGGTTTAAATTCTTTTAGCGCCAACTGAATCGATTCGTGCTTAACGCCAACTGCACGTGCCAACCCAGCAGCAGCAAGTGCGTTGGCGACGTTATGCGGAACGGTCGGAGTAACATCAATTACTTCTGCAATCATCGCCGCTTCTTGCGGATCGCTGATAAAGGCGCGATCAACCAACAGCTCCTCTACGACACCGATCTCACCTGGTCCTGGCGTATCGAGTGAGAAAAATATCTTTCTCCCCTGCCAATGTGTGGTGCGAGAAACTACTTGCGCATCATCACCATTAAATATTCCAGTGCTAGAACGATCTAAGATCGACATCTTCGCCTGCGCATATTCTTCAAAGCCGCCATGCCAATCAACATGATCTTGAGCAATATTTAAAATTGCCGTAGCGACAAAGGTTGCCTCGCGCATCCAATGAAGCTGAAAAGATGAGAGCTCTAGTACGAGTACCTCATATTTTTCGGGGCTTTCTACGCTCTCGATAACAGTAAGGCCAACATTTCCACATGCAGTTGCTGAAATTCCACCTGCTCGCAACATAGCCGCAGCCATCTCGACGGTAGTTGTCTTGCCATTTGTGCCAGTTAAGGCAATCCAACGCTGGTTCGGCACTAGCTCTCCACGAATTTGCCAAGCTAAATCGACTTCATTTAACAATTCGATGCCATTGCTTTTTGCCTGGATTATTAAAGGGTGATCAACTTTCCATCCTGGAGAGATAACAAGTGAATCAAAATTCGTTGCATCAAATGAAGCAGATGGTGCAACTTTAAAACCAGAAATTTGGCTGACCTGATCATCGGCAAGTGAAATTTCGGCACCGCGCTTAGCAAGTGAATTGGCAACGGCTAAGCCAGTAACCCCTGCGCCCAGGACCAATATCTTTCGACCGGAAAAGTTAATTGCCATAACGCGCCTTGCTTAGTTATTTACCCATTGGGCGTAGAAGAGGCCAAGCCCAGCTGCAACGCAGAGGCCAGAGATAATCCAGAAACGCATCACTATCGTGACTTCGCCCCAACCTAAAAGTTCAAAGTGGTGCTGCAGCGGCGCCATCTTAAAGATTCTTTTGCCACCTGTAATTTTGAAGTAGAGCACCTGAATAATTACTGAGGCGCTAATTATTACAAAGAGTCCACCAAGTGGAATTAATAAAAGTTCGATGCGAAGTGAGGTTGCGATACCTGCGAGTGCTCCACCGAGTGCAAGAGCGCCGGTATCCCCCATAAATATCTTGGCGGGAGAGGCATTCCACCAAAGAAAACCCGCACATGCGCCAGCCAGGGCAGCCGATAGAACTGCTAAATCCAGCGGATCTCGCACGATGTAACAGTTGCTGCTGGTAGTGATCGCACATCGCTGTCCGAACTCCCAAACGCCAATCAAGATATATGCAATAAATGTCATCACTGCGGCACCGGTGGCCAAGCCATCGAGACCGTCGGTGAGGTTTACACCATTGCTTGTCGCAGTCACCATCAGAACCACCCAGATGATCACAAATACGCCACCGAGAACTATTGAGGTATCGCGAACTGTAGAAAGATTTTGCGAGATTGGTGTGAGCCCATCTGCATCTGGAAAATGGATTCCGAGATAACCAAAGATTGCGGCGAAAAGAACTTGACCAAAGATCTTCTGTTTTGCATTTAAGCCGAGAGATTTTTGGCGAGAGACTTTTAACCAATCATCTAAGAATCCAACAAAGCCCAAAGCTGCCATCAAAGCCAGAACCAAAAGCGCAGATGAACTCATCGTGCTCTGCATTAATAGGTGGGTAAGTAAATATCCAGCAAGTGCTGCCAAGATAATAATAAGTCCACCCATAGTCGGCGTACCGCGCTTGGTGTGATGAGATGTTGGGCCATCATCGCGAATGATCTGGCCATAACCGCGTCTTGCCAACAATCGAATTAATAAAGGGGTGCCAAAGAGAGATATAAATAGCGCAATAGCCCCAGCAACTAGAATTCCTCTCATTCTTTAGCTCCCCCATCTGTGCTCTGTTCTAAACTTTGGCCAACGAGAGTGGTAATTCTGGTTTCAATTCCGTGCGCTAGTTCTTCAAACTTTTCAGCTCTTGATGCTTTAACTAGCACAACATCTCCCTGAACCATCTCTTCTACCAATTGCAAGGCCTCTTCCTTCTTCTCAAAGAGATGCACCACTGTGGCGCTCTTTGCACCTAAATTGGAGGCGTACTCCGGGGATGCAATACAGACCAAGTGATCAATACCTAACTCTGAGGCAAGGGTGCCAATATCTGAGTGGCTTGCCACCGATGACGCGCCGAGTTCATGCATCTTTCCGAGGAGCGCCCACGACTGACCACCACGTTCTTGCGCAAATAGCGCCAAGGTGCGCAGTGCAGCTTCGGCAGATTCTGGACTTGAGTTGTAGGCATCGTTTATTAAAACGATATTTACAATTTCATGAATTTCCATTCGCCACTTGCTCTGGAGTTCTGCAGTTGAGAGGGCTACCGCAATTTGATCAATAGATGCACCGACTGCAGTAGCCGCAGCTGCTGCTGCCAAGGCATTTGCCACTTGATGTATGCCAACGATTCGCAGACCAACTGCTGCTCTGCCTGCAGGCGTGACCAAATCAAAGTGTGGCCGACCTTCTCGAATTTCAATATCAGTGGCGCGAACTTCTGCACCTGAGCTCTCTCCAAATGAAATTACCTTCCCTTGATGGAGTGATTTCATCAATGGGGTATGTGTGTCGTACTGCCCAAGAATGGCAATCGCATCTGGAGCAAGGGATGAAATCATCTCCGATTTTGCCTTTGCTACTGCTTGCGCCGATCCAAATTCACCAATGTGTGCTGTGCCTACTCGTAAGACCATCCCGATATTTGGTTTGGCCATTTCACAGAGTGAAGCGATATCGCCTAGATGTCGTGCGCCCATCTCTAAAATGCAGAACTTAGTATCTTCATTGCATTGCAAGAGTGTGATCGGCGTTCCTAATTCATTATTAAAGTTACCCCTTGGGGCCACAGTGGTACCTACTGACTCCAAAATTTTCTGTAACAAATCCTTGGTCGTAGTCTTGCCCTGTGAACCGGTTAACGCGATTACCTGGAGATCTTTAAGTTGCTCACGCACATAGGCCGCCAATTTATTTAGCGCCAAAATTACATCTTTCACAACGATGCATCGTTCAGGCGATGCAGTTGTAACTAGGGCTAAAACTGCTCCCTTAGCAAAGGCGCCAGCAATATATTTATGCCCATCCGTATTTTCACCTTTTAGCGCCAGGAAGATTGAGCCGGCAGTTGCCTGTGCCGAATCAAAAATTGGCGAAGCAGTAACAGTTATATCGCTGCCTTTAAGTTCCCCGCCAACAATCTGGGCGATAGCTGATGCCTTTAGCGCAATCATCGCTTGGCCTCGATGGCGCGGGCGAGAATTAAACGATCGTCAAAATCTAGTTTTTTACCCTTAATCTCTTGACCCAGCTCGTGGCCTTTACCAAGTACCGCAATGGTATCTCCGCTAGTTGCAAGAGAGACTGCATATGCAATTGCGGCAGCACGATCGCTAATTATCTGTGATGGCTCTTTGATATTTAGCCCTTTCGTCATAGCCTGCAAAATCATTTCCGGATCTTCTGATCGTGGATTATCACTTGTAAAGATTGCGATATCGGAGCTTTCAGATGCCGCCTTTCCCATCATGGGACGTTTGGTGGCATCGCGATCTCCACCACAACCTAAGACTGCAATAACTCTGCCCGATGTAAATTCGCGGATTGATTTAAGAACGCTACTAACCGCATCTGGAGTATGGGCATAATCAACTACCGCGGTGAAGTTTTGTCCAACTGAAATCTCTTCGAAGCGGCCAGCTGCTCCTGATACATGAGGAATGATTGCTGCTATATCGATCGGGTCTACACCTGATTCCACCGCAATAGCGATCGCCATTAACAGATTATCAAAGTTGTATCCGCCACGCATTCTGGTGCTGGTTTCGATGAGTATTCCACCAGAGCCGCGAATCTTTAAATGTGTTCGCTTTGATTCTGCAGCAATTTCAATAAAGTGCCAGCTGGCTTTCTGATTAGATCGAGAAATCGTGATAACTGGGAGTTCGGTTACTTCAGCCAACTTAGATCCATAGTTATCATCAATATTGATGCAAGCTAAATCCGCCATCGCAAAGTTAAAGAGTGAAGCCTTGGCAGCGAAATAACTCTCCATATCTCCATGAAAATCTAAATGATCTTGTGTCAGATTTGTAAAACCGGCAATAGCAAAGTGGGCGCCTTCCAAACGATGTAGCGCCAGCGCATGACTGGATGCTTCAATTACTAGGTGGCGCATATGGCGCTCTCGCATTACAGCTGAAAGTGCTTGGAGATCAGTTGCCTCCGGAGTTGTGTGCTTACTAGCAATTACTTCTGTACCAATTCGAGTTTCAACTGTGCCAATTAGCCCGCAATCGCGATGGGCTGCTTCAAAAATTTGGTGGAGCAACGTAGTTACCGTGGTTTTGCCATTGGTTCCAGTAATTGCGATGCAACTTAGATCACGCATAGGTTCGCTATAAATATGTGCCGCTACTCGACCGGCGACTAAGCGTGGATTGCTCACAACTAGAGTAGGTAAGTCTTTAATTAGCTTTGCGCCAGACCTGTCGGTTAGAGCCGCAACCGCACCTCGCTGACGTGCGCTTTCCGCGAACTCTGCTCCGTGTCGCCGAGCGCCCGGAAGGGCGATAAATAAGTCACCTGGCTCAACATCGCCATCGTTATGGGTTGCACCAGTTATTGAAATCTTCACCAAGTCATCTGTTGATATTGAACTCTCTGCGCTACAAGTTTGCGCAAGATCAGCAAGTGATAGCGAAGGCGAGTTAAAGGGGCGCATTATGGTTTCTTCGCGCTCTTATGTGCGGCTTGAGTAACACCTGCTTGGCGTTCTCGCTTAATTAAATCAGCCTGAGTTAGGGCAACTGGCATAACCGTTGTGCCAGTTGGTGCTACATGTTCAGATTGGAGAACAAAGGTCATCACCTTTTTGAAGACTGGGCCGCCAAGTAAGCCGCCATAGTGAATGCCCTTTGGATCTTGAATCGTCACGCTAATTACATATCGAGGGGCATCTGCTGGAGCAAAGCCGATAAATGATGCGGTGTATCCGCTATAGCAAGAACAAGCATTGTTATAGCGATTTGCTGTTCCAGTCTTTCCCGCAACGCGGTAACCAGGTATGGCAGCATTTGGAGCAGTGCCCCCAGCCGAAACAACTGATTCCAACATAATACGTATCTGTTGCGCAGTTTGCGCGCTCACAACTCTTTCGCTCTTGCGAGCAGCAGATGCTGTGAATTTTCCAGAAGCATCAGTTGTTCCAGCGATAACTGTTGGTGATACACGGACTCCATTATTAGCGATCGTGGCGTAGATACTGGTGGCCTGCATCGCTGTTACAGAATAACCTTGCCCAAAAGCTACTGTCGGCGCAGTTGTTCCTGACCAATTACTAACTGGACGAAATAGCCCAGCTGATTCGCCGGGTAGCCCAGATCCAGTTGACTGACCAATTCCAAATTTAACAAGGTAATCGTGCAAAGTCTCTTTCGATAAAAGTTCGCCAACTTGAATCGTTCCGGTATTCGATGAGACCGCTAAAATTCCAGATGTTGTAAGGTATTTCACAGAGTGGCGATCATGATCGTGAAAAGTTTTACCACCGCGTTTGATTGAATCTGGGACGGTGAATAACGTTTCTGGAGTTACTTTTCTCTCTTCTAGCGCCGCAGCCAAAGTCATGATTTTTCCAGTTGATCCTGGCTCATATACATCTTGAACAGATGGGTTACGCATCGCAGCCTGTGAGACAGTTTTAGTGTTATTTGGATCAAAAGTTGGGGCCGTTGCATGAGCCAAGATTTGTCCAGTCTTAGGATCCATAACTATTACAGTGCCACTTGTCGCACCCGCTTTGGCTACAGCTTCTTGAATCGCCTTTGCCGCAACCCATTGCACATCGCGATCAATCGTTAAGCGAATCGTCGTTCCCTTTTTAGCGGCGATAATCTCACTTTGTGAACCAGGGATTTCTGCACCTAACCCACGTGCATATGAATATCGGCCATCAGTACCTGAAATAATGGAGTTAAGGCTTGATTCAATACCTGTGGCACCGATTCCATCCTGACGCACAAAGCCGACGAGAGATGAGACTAGAGAGCCAGATGGATATTCACGGATGTAGTTTCGCTCGGCGAAGAAACCGACGATACGTTGATCAAAATTTTCTTTATTTAGCGAGGCGTTAAAGGTAGCCATCGCATCGCTTAAATCGCGCCAAACCGCGGGTTTTGCGCTCTTAGCCACCATTGCATAACGCTTTGTTCCAGAAATTGCGCTCTGTACTTGTGCTGCTGTCATTCCTAGATACGGAGCTGCAAAGTTTGCAGTCTGTGCTGCATTAGTCACCAGAGTTTGATCAACGACGATATTGATAGCTGAAACGCTTCGTGCAAAATCAACGCCATTTATATCTGTAATCTCACCACGTGCTGCTGGAATCGCGCGCGTAGATTCCATCTCATTGGCAGCTTTATTGCGATACTCGCCAGCTTGTATGCCTTGAATCTGAATTAATCGAAAGGTGAAGAGTAAGAAGAAGGTCAAGATGAAGATTAAAAGTATGCGCATACGTGAGGCAGAAAGGTTTAAATTACCCACGTTTAATTTCTCCATTTGCTAGCGCCTGTGCTTGTGCATCTAGATTTAGAAAGACTGGTGAATCAGATGGGCGCATTCCTAGCGCCTGTGCTTTCGCTGCTAGCGCTTCGGGAGATGAGACTGCCTCGATCTGACGGTTGATCGCTTCACGTTGATCGGCCACGATTTTTGCCTCAGCTTTTAAGCCAGAGAGTGTGAATGCATCCTGTGCCAGAAGAATGTTTACCGCCAACAGAATTAGCAGCCC
>Ga0114979_10001772_pt1 | contig 14559 bp, 2 predicted proteins | sample S_140625_EF_Meta_FD_87315 | JGI IMG/M metagenome (GOLD analysis project Ga0114979, IMG submission 87315) | Freshwater microbial communities from Lake Simoncouche, Canada to study carbon cycling - S_140625_EF_MetaG | ecosystem: Environmental > Aquatic > Freshwater > Lake | place: Lake... | reverse complement strand
GTTTGATGTGCTGTCGATGTTGCTGGAGGCCCGCGACGAAGCCGGCGAACCGCTCAGCGATGAAGATGTGCGCGATGAATTGATCACCTTGTTGGTGGCGGGCCACGAGACAACGGCCACCGCCTTGACATCAGCGCTGTATTGGTTGCACCGCACCCCCCATGCCCTGGAGCGCCTGCGTTCCGAGCTGGAAGCTGCCGGGGTCGGCGCCGATCCGATCAAGCTGCCCTATCTCACTGCCGTGGGCCAGGAAGCCCTGCGCTTGCATCCGGTGGCTATGTTGAGTTTTGCGCGCCAGGTGGAAACACCCGTGGAACTGGCGGGCCAGTGCTATGAACCAGGCGACCTGCTTATGGCATGTATTTACCTGTTGCATCAGCGCCCTGACCTCTATCCCGAACCGCAAAGCTTTCGGCCAGAACGTTTTCTCGAGCGCCAGTACAGCCCCTATGAATACATGCCATTTGGTGCCGGGGTGCGGCGTTGCGTTGGGGCAGCCCTAGCCCAGATGGAACTGAAGATTGTGCTGGCGACGCTGTTGGGCGAGATGGACTTCGCCTCGGCCAATGCCCGTGCCGTGCCCCAGGCGCGCCGGGGGGTGACCCTGGGCCATGGCGCCCCGGTGCGGCTGCGGCGCATTCCGCGCCGGCGGGCGGCCGTCCCTGCCCCGGCGCCGTGACTTTCAGCGAGTGGGACTGGAGCCCCCCCCGTTCGCCGCCGCTGGGGGACCATGAGGTGCCCTTGCTGTCGCGGCACCTGCAGGGCCGGCGCATCGCCTTGGTGGTCTGCGGTGGCATTGCGGCCCTGAAAGCACCGGAGCTGGCCCGGGCCCTGCGGCGCCGGGGGGCGCGGGTGACGGCCTTCTGCAGCCAGGAGGCCCTGCGTTATGTGGGTCTTGAGGCCTTGGAGTGGGCCTGCGAACAGCCGGTGATCCGTGAACTGAGTTGGCGGGCCGAGCACCTCAGCGACAGCGAACCGTTTGATGCCTGGCTTGTTGCTCCGGCGACTTACAACACGATTGGCAAGCTGGCCGCCGGGGTGGCGGACACGGTGGTGACGGCGGCGCTGGCTTCGGCCCTGGGGCGCCTGGGCCAGGGGCGCACCCAGATTCTGGTGGCACCGACGATGCATGGCTCTATGCATACGCCGCTGCTGGAACGCAATGGCCGTTTGTTGCAGCAGCTGGGGGTGCGTTTCATCGTCCCTCGCGATGCCTACGGCAAACACAATCTGCCGGCGGCGGAGCTGCTGGTGGCGGCGGTTTGCCGGGCCGTTTCGACCAGTGCTTTGGTGGGCCGGCCGCTGTTGGTGACAGGCGGTCCGACGCCGGTGCCGCTTGATGGGGTGCGCGCCATCGTCAACCGCTTTCGCGGCCGGCTGGGGGCGGCGATCAGCGAAGAGCTGCTGTTGCGCGGTGCCGAGGTGCGTTTTGTGCTGGGGGATGGCGGATGGCGGCCACCTGCTTGGTTGCCTTACACGCTGGCCGCCAGCTACGACGACTACCGGCGGCTGACTTTGGAGGCGGTGGCAGGGGGCCTTGAGGCGGGAATTTTCAGTGCGGCGGTGGCCGACTACCGGCCCAGGCACCCGGTCGCCGGCAAGATCGCCAGTGGCCTGGGCCCCCTGGAGCTGCAGCTGGAGCCGACCGAGAAGGTGATTGAACTGGTGCGGGCGGCGGATCCGGCCCTGCTGATGGTCAGCTTCAAGGTGATGCAGGGGGTATCTACTGAAGAGCTGATCGCCACGGCCCGCCGCCGGCTCGGTGCCAGCCAGCTGGTGATTGCCAACCGGGCCGAAGAGGTGCATGGGGAGGAGCAAACGGCCTGGATTGTTGATGCCGAGGGGGCTGTCGAGGTCCAGGGCAAAGGGTCAATCGCCGCTGCCCTGGCCGATCGCTTGGAAGTGATGCTGGGCCGATCTACTGACCTAAAGACTTAAAGGCTTAAAGACCTAAGTCACTGAGGCCGGGATGGTCGTCCGGGCGGCGACCCAAGGGCCAGTGGTATAGCCGTTCGCTCTCTTGGATCGGAAGGTCGTTGATGCTGGCGATGCGGCGCACCATCAGGCCCTGGTCGTTGAATTCCCAGTTTTCATTGCCATAGGAGCGATACCAATGGCCGCCGTCGTCGTGCCACTCATAGGCAAAGCGGACGGCGATGCGGTTATCGGCGCAAGCCCAGAGTTCTTTGATCAGGCGGTAGTCGAGTTCGCGGCGCCATTTGCGCTCCAAAAAAGCAACGATGGCGTCGCGCCCCTGGACAAATTCAGCCCGATTGCGCCAGACACTATCGCTGCTGTAGGCCATGGCGACCCGCTGGGGGTCGCGGCCGTTCCAGCCGTCTTCGGCTAGGCGTACTTTTTGGGCGGCGGTTGCGGTCGTGAAGGGTGGTAGAGGCGGGCGGGGAGCTTCAGCTGCAGGCTGGGTGGGGGCGCTGGAGGTCATGGGGGAGGTGTGTTTCGCCAAGCATCGCTCAAATCTGGGCCGATGGTCAGAAAGCCCGCACAAGTGGGCGTCAAGGTGAGTAAGAGGCACTTATGCGAGTAGATCTTCAAAGTGCGGTGTCAGCAAGCAATCTCACTGCGATCACAGCCGTAAGAAGTGGCTATGTTGCAGAGTGTTGCAAAAGAGAAACTCATATGAATTGGGTTGGGCTTAAGTCGAGTAAGTTAAAAAGTGTTTGTTACTCATTGTGATTCAAACCATGGCCTCAAAAGGGATTTCTGAGGAGTTAAAAAATTTATTAATTCTTTGCGGGACTCTTGTGACTGGGAGACCAACAGAGAACATGAGGCTTTAATGCTTTTCATAGATATTAGCGATCAGCCTGTCCATTAGTGGCCGTAAATTTTATGATAGCAAGTTGTGGATAGACATAATAGATTGCTACTTGAGTTAGCAATCTATTGGATCATATTGGCAATATTGCCATGCAATTGAGTCGGCATGGTGCCTTTTACACATTTGCCCCACCCACGCTAAGATATAAACCTTCTATGGGTAGATTGGGCAGTGGAGTTAAGATTGTCTTCGTTTTCTTGTCTGTTTTTCGATGGGCAGTTCCACCTTCTTGGAGGAGTTATATTTCGCGGCAATGTGTAGCTTTCGGATTATGCAAGTTAGGACGAAAGGGCCCTATTACGGTCTGCTTTCTCCATCCATAATAAGTGCAAGGACCACATCCCACTGGCTGCTTTCAACCGAACAAATTGCAGGTCAACAATGGTTGTCCAAAGGTCGTAGATCACTAGCCTGGCCATTTATTGAATCTGAGGAAGTTGAGTTTTCAATGTAGTTTGACATCGGTTGGGAAATGATCTAGTATTGGTTAGGGGGATTCTCCCGCATGCTTACCCCTTTTGCCCCAAACAGCAAGGAGGCCATGGTGACTGAATCTAGAATTTCGAAAGAATTGCTCTACGCGATTCTGTCGATGGACGCCTACAACCGTGGCTACGGAGCGGCCATGGCTGTCCCCGGCGTTGGCTTGGGATCGGTCACTTTAAGGGCTGACTTTGGCCAACTTTCGGACTGGGAAAGCTACGGATTTTATGGAGCTGTATACAATGTAACTAATGGGAGCGCGGTCGAAGGATTATCAGGTGTAAATCAGGTTATTTCCTTTCGAGGAACTGACGGATTCAGCAAAGATGTTCTTTATGGCTGGACAATTGCCCTAGGTTTACATGGTGGCTCTGGGCCACTGGGGGACAATCAGACGGATTTTGCAGAAAAGTTGTACGAGGATGTGACCGGCGTAGCAACTTTTGTAGGTGCCTGCAGCACTGTTGAACTAACTGGGCATTCCCTGGGTGGAGGTTTGGCCGGCTACATGTCGATGCTCACCGGGTCGAAAGCCATTGGCTACGATCATATGCCGTTCCAGTTGGCGGCCACACTTCGGACCATCGGTTATGCAATTTGGGCCGCAGCGAACTATGCCATCCAGGTGATGGCTAGCGGACGCGAACCGGATTGGAACGAGTTTCTCGCAACTCTCCCCTCGCGTCCGGACTTCAGTGCTTTCAAAGGCATAAGCATGGACGGCGAGATTCTGGAGTATGTACGAGGGGAGATTGTCCTGACCCTTGTCAAGGAATTTTTACCAGGCTTGATTTCAGAAACAGCCAACAAGCAAATCCTCGCTACTCTAGAAAATCTAGAACTCGTTGATGATACAGGCAAAAAGATAAAAGTAGATGATGTAATTCGATTCGTCACTGATTGGATAGGCACTGTCTGGAATAGAGTAAATAGCCAGCACGAGCTTTCTTCCCATAACTGGGACCCCTACAAGTACGAAAGCCTTCTGAAGCCAGTAACTGAATTATTGAATTCAATTGTAGACTATTCAATAGACAGGATATCATCTTTAATTGCCCTACCTATTCATAATAGCCTGGTGGACGAGAAAGAAATGGCTAGCTTCCTTAAATTATACAGTAAACTAGCGACTCGGCTCGCTCCACTACTGGTTGTTGGTGCTTTTGATGCCTACGCTAAGCATAGTATCGCCCTACTAGCATTTTCCCAATATGCCGAAGATTCTAAAAAACAGGGCAGATTCCTGAATTGGGACGGAGATAACCTCGGGGATATCGCATTCTCCGCTGTAAGCTCTTCAGATATCGCCAAAGCTGCCGCCATAGGCAGCACCTATGCTCAGAGCCCAGAGATAAATCTCGACGGAACGCTTAGGAATGTCATCGCTTACTCCGCGCTGGTTGGTGATGATGTCCCATTCGGTGACGTGGGGATGCAGGCATGGTTTAACGATATGCACGATCTGGGCACTGTCATCAAGCTCGGCGATGTCAATCAGATATTTAAGGAGAAATTCAATCTCTACGGTTTATTTACCATTGGTGGTGGCGGTGACAAAACTGAGTTCACTGAAGCTCTAGTTCGGATCCTAACCCAATACAGCGGGGCACTTGCCTACAATCAGGTCAAAGAGAAGAGTAACACCAATGTAGAAAGTAGCGAAGGCGTTCTCGGGCTATCTGGTGATAACTCTGCTCTCGCACTCGATATATCCGACGTGTTGTGGAAAGAGGTGCTTGCCTCTGGAAAGTATATCGGTACTGAGCCACTTTCCATCGAATCACAAGAGCAGGTTTTAACAGCCTTCTTCGCACGGAGCGAGCAAACAAAACGATGGCTGCATAGCCTGCTGGGCGGCATTCAGACAATCGACATGAGCACACTCAATAAGCTCGCAAGCGAAGCCTGGCAAGCTTCATCCTTCAAAGTTCTAGACCGGCTGCACATCGCAACCAGAAAGAGTTTGGCCACTGTCGAACTCAGCAACCGCGCTTATGAAGTAGACGTAACTGCAACCGGTGATGCAGCTCATGTGGACGTATATCTGGGCGAAGTATCAGCCGAATGGATCACTGGTGCCAAAGGCCATAACCTAATCTTCGGAGAAGGCGGCAATGATGTGATCATAACCGGAGATGGCATCGACCTTATTGGTGGTGGTGATGGAAACGACAGGATTTTTGCCTCTGCGAACAAAGATATCCTGAGCGGGAACGACGGGGACGACCAAATTTCAGGTGGAAAAGATGACGACCGCATCTATGGTGGTGACGGTGATGACATTTTCTATGCCGAACTGAACGACGGCAACGATCAGTACGACGGCGGGGATGCCCGGGAATTATTCGGTAACACTTTCGACGGCAACGACACCATTGCCTATAGATACTACAGGGGTGATGGGAGAATCGAAGTTATTGATGTGCCCTTCAAGCTTCTCCCTTCGCCACAGGATCCCGCTGATTTTGGCATCGACATTCAAGATGCGTTGGATGCTTATGGTAAACCAGGGGATTTCGGCAAAGATGTGTTGAAGTCCGTTGAGAAAGCCGCCATTGAAGCTGGTAGTGGCAATGATACACTCTTCATCACAGACAAAAGCAAAGTCGCCTATATCGAATATATCGATCTGGGCTCACAGCAGCCGGGTAGCTTTGACACCATCAACCTCACGGGTGTAACGCATAGAGTTGATGTAGATCTTTCGCGTTCAACAGATACGATTCGGCTTCCCAGGACCATATTCGGAATCGACATTCCCGATTTTGGTCTTTTCGATCTCACGGTTGATGTACGCAATGCGGAAGCCGTGCTTGGCGGCTCAGGAGATGACAATCTCAGTGTGTCGCTGAAGGGTCAGCTTGACAAGACCTATCTGCTTGATGGTGGCAGGGGAAACGATGAAGTGATTGTGCGCGGCGGCAAAGGTTCAATCGCGATTGGTGGAGTAGGTCGCGACTTCATCGTCAACAGATCGCAAGGCGGCGAAAGCTGGGGGGACTACGGGAGTGGCGTCAGCCCGGAAGGTGAGATTGCGGCTGATTCTAGAGAGAACTCCGATATGTTCTGGTTTTTTCCAGATACCAAGATCATGGATGCTCAGCACCATGACTTTTTGAGTTTCTTCGGGATTCCGATGACCGGCGGTGACGCCGCAGCGTCGATCGTCGCCTTCGTGCTGGGAGCGGGATCCGGCCATCTTGGTATCGTTTCGAGTGTCATCGGCGCCTTCAACGCCGCCGCGTTCGAAACCGGCAACAAGGTCTACTTCGACAACTTGATGCCGTTCCTTTCTTACAAAATGAACGGTAACGACTTGCTCGTCGGCAATGTCTTCGACGGTTTCTTCCGTGCCGTGACCGGCAAGTCAGGCATCTTCAACGTTAAAGACCCCGACGGCGATGGATCGCTCGACCTCGGCGGTGTCATGGTGATCAAGAATTTTGACTTCGCGTCGAGCTATTGGGGTTACGAACAGTTTGATCTCGGCAATGAGCCGGGCGAAGGGGGCATGCCTGCGGGCACCATGAACATGGTGTTCAAGAAAGGCAATCCGGTCCTCGCTCAGCTGGCACGGGTCACAGCAGTACTGCCGCCGACGATGATATCAGCGCCATCCTATATTCAAGCCTATCTGCTCACCACCTTCGACGCACTGCTGGTGAGGATTGCAGCGAAGATGCGCGCCGCAAAAGCTATCGGCTGGGCCTCTGATGCCGATCCGCTGGTTATTGATCTCGATGGCGATGGCATCGAGACAATTGCACAGAACGATAGCAAGGTCTATTTCGACCTCGACAATGACCTGTTCGCCGAGCACAGCGGTTGGATCAAGGGCGACGATGGCTTCTTGGTGCTGGACAGCAATAGCAACGGCCAGATCGATGACATCACGGAAATGTTTGGCGCCCGCTTCGGTGGTGGTTACGCCGATCTGGCGAGCTACGACGCCAACCTTGACCTGGCCATCAATGACGCCGACCCGATCTGGGCGACCTTGCGCATCTGGCAGGACAAGGATGGCGACGGAATCACCGACACCGACGAACTCAAGACGCTCGACCAACTCGGCATTGCCTCGATCTCGCTGGCCAAAGATCCGCTGGCGACGATAACGCCGCAGGGTGTTCAGCTCATCGGCCGTTCGACGGTCAGTTTCGCCGACGGCTCCACCTCTCGCATGTTCGAGGCGTTGCTCCCCGCCAGCGACATCGACACCCGCTATGCCGGCGAAAGTGGCCGGCCTGCCTGGCTCGCAAACCTCACCATTGACAGTAAGGGTTTTGGCTCGATCGCCAACTTGGCGGTCGCCATGGCCAACGATGTGGAGTTCTCGCAGCTCGTCACCAGCCGCGTCGAAGCCATGGCCATCCCGAAGCTGAAGCGGCTCGTCGAGCAGGTCGGCGAGGTCCTCGGCGCCTGGGGCCAGACGATGGAGACGACCCGCGAGCTCACGCCCGTGCGTCTCGGCAGTGATGCCCAGGGGAAGGCTGTGCTGCTGGATCGGGGCGTCTATGTGGAGGATCTAGCGGGCGGCTACTGGACCCTTGCCTCCGGCGATTCGGTCCGCACGAGCGATGGCCAGCCCATCGCCCGTGCAACGCTCAACGACCTGCTGGCCATGGGCGGTGGCTGGCGGCTGGAGCAGACTTGGTCGCCACAATCGCGAGCCACCCCACTGCGCAACCGGGCCGAGGCGCCTTATCTCGTTACCCGTGTTGACGGCCGCGCTGTCATCATCGATTACGGCATCAAGAATGCAGATGGCAGTTGGTACCTCGCCTCTGGGCGCGCCGTCGTCGATGCCCAAGGCACTGCTATCGCGGCGCCCAGCGTCGCCGACGTTCTGGCCCAAGCGCATCCAATCGGGCAGGAGTGGCGGCTAGAGAGCTTTGGATTTAACCCCCTGACCTCCCTGCCCGTTGATGCGATCGGCGTGCGTTTCGCCGATGGCATCGCGGTTGATTACACGGTCATGGTGACAGACCGCGATGGCAGCTTCTACATCTGGGCTCGTAATCTTGACCGGGCGCTGGAACTGCAGGCCAAAACCGGCGATTACCGCGAGTTCAACCTACGCGGCTATGAAATCGACTTCGCCCATCTCGACGAAGTCGGCTCGACCGATGATTCCACCTACCGGGTCGAACTGCTGACGCCGGCGCAGTTCCATTTCGCCACCAGCCTTGCGGGCATCGATTTCCACCCTGAGATGCTGACGGCGTCCGCAGACGAAGCCTCCGGTCTTCTCAGCTATGCGGTGCGGTCGGGGCATCAAACCGGGCTGCTGGGCCAGCCCTACGAGTCCGATATCGAGCCCATGATCGAGCTTGTGGGCACGGTGATGGCGGAATACATCACCGTCAGTCGCCGCACTGCCGTGCGCCTGGCGCTGATGGGAGGGCTTAAGCAGTACGCCCAAGGCATTACCTACGACGTCAAAAAGAACGGCTATCACGCGACGACCGACCGCGAGCTGGCGCCGCTGTTCGAGGCGATCTTCGCGGCTGCGCCGCCGAACAACCTGAATGACGCGGCCCTCGATTACCTGAGCGACTGGAACGAGATCCTCTGGCAGATCTATCCCGAATATCAAATGAAGGGTGATGGCAATCTCTGGGGTTCCACAGTAGCCATTGATCAGCCCTTCATCTTCCAGATGATGTTGCCGGCCTTCGAGAATGTTGGTATTGCGCTCGATATCTACGCCACCGCCCACGCGCTTTCCGTCGACGAAACCCGCATTCGCGTCCACGCCGCTACAGATGTGGCGGCTGCAGGAACCTCGGGCGTTGACTACTTCTACATGAGCGCTGGCAACCAGACCTACGACGGCGGCTATGGGTCTGACTATTACTTCGTCGGCAAAAATAATGGCCAGGACCTTGTCAAAGACATCGATCGTGGCGATGTCGATGAGATGCGTATCACAGCATTCAAGTCCAGCGAGGTCAAGGGGGTCCGCGATGGACAGGACCTAATCCTGCAATTCGGCGATGGCAGCAACGCGGTTCGCATTGAGAATCAGTTTCTCGGCGAACTCAATGACTACCTGACCATCGGAACCCAGCTCCAGTCTGGCGTCGATACGATCGTCTTTGCCGATGGAATCATCTGGGACCGTACCCGGATGGCGCTGGAAGTTGTCGATCGGGCGCGTGCTGCTGGCGATTTTGATGATTCATACATCGGATCGGGTTCGTCCGACATCTTGTGGGGCGGCAGGGGCAACGATTATCTCTCTGGCGGCGCCGGTGGTGATTTCTATGTGTTCGAGCGCGGTGACGGCCAGGATGTGATCAATGAACTCGGCACATTCTCCTTCGGGCCGATCAAGGCTGGGCTCGATTGGCTGCGTTTCAATGGTGATATCGGTACCGATGACCTCAAGCTGATCCGTGATGGGGACAGCGATGACCTCAAGATCGTCGTCCTCGATAACCAAGGGCACGAAACCAACGACTCCATCGAGATCGTTGGGCAGTTTGGCGGCATCAGGCTCAATCTTGGCCTCTTCAGCGATGCGCTAGGCGGCAATGCCGGGCTGGACTACGTTGGCCCCAATCTTATTGAAAAATTCATCTTCGAAGATGGGTCCAGCCTTGATTTCGGCGACATCGCCAAGAGTGTGCTTGAAAATGCCAAAACCGACGGCGATGATGCCATCTATGGCTTTCTCAACAACAACACCCTCGATGGCGGTGCCGGTGAAGACTATCTGACCGGGCGCGAGGGTTCTGATACTTATATCTTTAAGCGCGGTTACGGCGCCGATGTGATCGAAGACGCTGATTACAGTCCGAAGTGGTTTGGGCCACCGCAGCAAGACATTCTTCAGTTTGCAAAAGATATCTTCTGGACCGATATCGGCTTCCTGCGCGATGGCTCTACCGACACGCTGCGCCTCCAAGTGCACGGTAGTAACGATCAGGCGATTCTCCTGGAATATCTCAAAGAAGTAGATTTTATCGGCTATGTGAATCTCCTGGAGTATATCAGCTTCGGCGACGGTACACAATGGGACCACCTGAAGCTGCTGCAGCATTACGTCAATATCGCCAAGACGGCGGGCGACGACATCATCTATGGCTTCGAAACCATTGCCGACAGCATTGATGGAGGAGCTGGCAATGATCGCCTGGTTGGCATGAGTGGCAATGACATTTTTGTGTTCGGGCGCGGCTACGGCATTGATACTGCTCTCGACAGTGAAGGCGACGAACGCATCTTATTTGAAGGGATTAGTTCGACCGATATCGAGTTCTCGCGCACGGCCCTCGATCTGATCATGTCGGTACGCGGCACAGGCGATAAGATCATCCTGGAAAATCAGTACGTCCGGGACAATGGCCAGCATTTCGCCATCGAGACCTTCAAGTTTGCCGACCGCAGCCTGAGCTATACGGATTTCAACCCGGAAGACGTCGACCTGATCGGCAGCAATGCCGGCGAGACCATCACCGGCTCCAACTTCGGCGAAACCATCGACGGGCGCGGCGGGGACGACCTGCTCGTTGGTGGCGATGGCGGCGATATCTACAAGTTTGAAGTTGGCTACGGCAATGACGTCATTATTGATCAGCGCCTGCGCGCCTCCTGGGGCGATCGGCGCGGCATCCATATCGCCGTGGACGATGTCGTCAAATTTGGCGCCGACATCAGCCGCGATAACGTTTTTTTCACCAAGGACGTCAACGATCTGGTCATCTCGGTCATCGGCCGGTCGGACAGCCTCAGGATCAAGGATCAGTTCGTCGGCAGCGTCAATGGTGTTGAGCTGTTCAAGTTCGCCGATGGCAGCTTCCTGCGCATCGATGATGTTGAGCAGATCCTGCGTATCGAGGGTGGCAATCGTGGTGACAATGTCATTCAAGGCTCGGCCAACACCCCCAGCACGCTGGACGGGCGCCAAGGCGACGACACGCTGATCGGCGGCACGTCCGGCGACATCTACGCCTTCGGTGTTGATTATGGCTTCGATTCAATCATTGAGCAGACAGACCGTGTGGGCGTCAACGACCGCATCGTCTTCGGCCAGTCGATTGATCCGGCAGGAATCATTACCTTACGCAACGGCAATGACCTGATCATCGACCTCGGCAACGGCATTGATGTCGTCACCGTGATCGACGGCTTTGGTGACCTTAGCGTCGAGCGCTTCGAATTTGCCGACGGCACGATTCTCGACCTGGAAACGATCATCAACCGAATGCTCGCTGGCGGTTCCGGCGATGACAATCTGATCGGTTTCGACGACCGGGCCGATACCCTCTCGGGTGGTGCCGGCTCCGATGCGATGGCCGGCGGCAGGGGCGATGATCTCTACCGTTTTGCGATCGGCGACGGCAGCGACAGTATTCAGGACACCGGCGGCATCGACCGGATCGAATTCGGCGCCGGCATCAGCCGAGACATGCTTGCCTTCCGCAATGTCGACGGCGACCTGCTCCTCACCCTCGCGGCAAGCGGCGACAAGCTGGTGCTGCTGGGCGGCTACAGCGCCAGTCCGGTGGAAAGTTTCGTCTTCGCCGACGGCACCCGCCTTTCGATCGCTGAAGTGCGCGCCGAAATCGACGCGGCCCTAGGCCATGACGCCCAGGACCGGATCGACGCCGCGCAGCTTGTCGCCGCCGCTCAAATCCAACCCGGCCGTGGCCACGACCGGATCATTCTTGCTAGCAATGCGGAGGTGCTGATTGCTTCCGGCGACGGCATCGACCGGATCGAAACGCCCTATGGCGTTACCGGGGCAATTGTCAGATTTGCTGATCTGCTCTCCACCGACGCCGTGGTCCGCATCGCGGCCCTTGACAGCACCGATCTGATCATCGCTTTCCCAAGCACGGGCGATCAGGTCACCATCGTCGGTGCCTTGGGTAGCGGGGCGCTGCCGAACATCGTGTTCGGCGACGGCGAAAGTTGGGATGCGGCGGCGCTAGTCCAACAGGCGGTTAGCGATGGGGCCAGCGCCGGTAACAACATCATCCTCGGCTCGACCCGCGCCGACAGCCTGGCTGGCGGTCTTGGCGACGATCAGTTGCGCGGCGGTGCGGGCAACGATGGCTACCGGTTCGTGCGCGGCGATGGCCAGGACGTGATTGAGGATAGCGGCGGGAGCGACACGCTGACGATCATTGGCTATCGCCCGCAGGAGTTGAAAGTTACCAAGGTTGCGGCCAATCGTGATGAACTGATCCTCAGCTTCAATAATGGTGGCGATAGTCTGCTGCTGCGCTATGGCAGCGGCCGCAACGGCATCGACTGGATCGAGTTCGGCGATGGCAGTCGCATCGCCCGCGACGAACTGTTCCAGCGCGTGGTGGCAACCGGCGGAGCGGGTGACGACATCCTGATCGGCACCGGTGCGAACGAAACCTTCGAGGGCAGCGGAGCCAATGATGACCTGAGCGGAGGTGGCGGCAGCGACTTTTTCGACTTCGCTTTGGGCGACGGGCAGGACCGTATCGAGGGCAGCGGTTGCTTCGGAGTGCTCCGCTTCGGTGCCGGCATTCGCCGCGCCGACCTCGTGCTGTCCCGGGATGGGGATGCGGCACTCACCCTCGCCATCGCCGGCACGGACGACCGGGTCACCATCGCCGCACCGCCCCATGGCCAGCAGCCGGCGGTAGCCCAGGTTCGCTTCGCCGATGGCAGCGTCTACAGCTATGCGGAACTGGCGTTATCCATCGCCACAACCACTGGCGACGACCATGTTCTTGGCCGTACAGCGGGTTCGACCAAGGCAGTCGGCCTCGATGGCGGGGCGGGCAATGACTGGCTGGAGGGCGGCGCCGGTGGCGACATCCTCACGGGTGGCAAGGGCGACGACCTTCTCGAAGGCGCTGATGGCGCCGATACCTATTACTTCGCCCGCGGTGATGGTCAGGATCTGATCTTCGACCTCGGCGGCAACAGCGCCGCAGAAATCGACCGCGTGCGGTTTGCGGCTGGGATCGTCCCAGCCGACATCGAACTCCGTGCTGTCGGACCGGCCGATCTGGTCCTCGGTATTGCCGGCACAGACGACCGGCTGACCCTCAAGAACATGTTAGTGACCTCGTGGGGCCAGGACTACGGCATCGAGGAGTTAGCCTTCGCCAACGGCATGGTGTTATCGCTTAGTGACATCCTGTCGCGCGCTGCGACCGGGACGGACTCCGACGACAGGTTCGATTTCGGCAGCCGTCAAGATTATAAAAGCGATACGGCTTATACGCTCACGCTGCAGGGTGGCCGGGGCGACGACTGGCTATCCGGCGGGTCAGGGAATTCGACCTATCGCTTTGACCTAGGCGACGGACGCGACACCATCTGGGAAGGATCGGCCTGGTGGTGGAACTCCACCGATGAGCTGGCCTTTGGTAGCGGTATCGCGCCCGCCGACATCGTCGTACAGCGGAAGGACGGCGACCTTATTCTTGATGTAATAGGCGGTGAGGACCGGGTCACCATCGTCGGACAGACGAGCGCCCAACACACGCCGATCGACAGCATCCGTTTTGCCAACGGCACCGTCTGGTCAGCGGCGGACCTGGCCGCCCGCGTACTCGATCGCGACGCGGCAGAACGGGCGCTCCACCCTTCCACTGACAACCGTGATCCTTTCGTGCCGCCGTTGTTCGTTGCCGCTGCCGCTGGTGGCTCGGGCGGAAGCTCGGGCGGAAGTTCGGGCGGAAGTTCGGGCGGTGGTAGCGGCGGAGGCGATACGGGTGGCATTGACGCGGGCTTTGGGCCGCGTGTGCTGAACGGCACGGCAGGTCGCGATACGTATCGACTCTTCGTTTCCATCTCATCGCTGGATGATGCGGTCACCACCATCACCGATTTCCAGGTCGGCGATGGCGGCGACATCCTCGATATTCGTCTGGCGAATGGGCTTGCCGGCGAGATCGTGGCGCGGCAGGAGGGAGCGGATACCTACGTTTACTTCGCCGCTGCTGGCATCGCCACACTGGATCAGGCGCGCATGCTGCTGCGGCTTCAGAGCGTCACGGCGACTGCGCTTAGCGGTTGTAACTTTAACGGCAGCCCGTTCGCACGGGCTACAGACCTGAGCCTCAGCGGGACCAATGCCGCTGAGACCCTCACCGGGAGCTGGGGTAGCGACACGCTGGATGGCCGCGACGGTATGGATACCCTTGATGGCGGTTTTGGTAACGACTATTTGCAGGGCGGTGGCTACAGCGATACCTATCGTTTCAGTGCCGGTTTCGGCCAGGACACCGTGGCAGATAACG
>Ga0114979_10001771_pt1 | contig 14567 bp, 17 predicted proteins | sample S_140625_EF_Meta_FD_87315 | JGI IMG/M metagenome (GOLD analysis project Ga0114979, IMG submission 87315) | Freshwater microbial communities from Lake Simoncouche, Canada to study carbon cycling - S_140625_EF_MetaG | ecosystem: Environmental > Aquatic > Freshwater > Lake | place: Lake... | reverse complement strand
CCTGGCGGGTCAACCGATCGAGCGGCCGGGTCCGGACCGCATGGTGGTATTTCAGAACTATTCCTTACTGCCATGGAAAACGGTCTGGCAGAACGTCAATCTGGCTGTGCAGGCCGCCCGACCCGAACTCGATGCCGCCACACGCCAACGGGTGGTGGATCATCACCTGGAGATGGTCCACCTCAGTGAAGCGGCCAATAAGAAACCAGGGCAGATCTCCGGCGGCATGAAGCAACGGGTGGCCATCGCCAGGGCCCTGGCGGTCAATCCGGCCGTACTCGTCCTGGATGAGCCCTTCGGCGCCCTCGATGCCATCACCAAAGAAGAACTCCACGAGGAACTCCTGGCGATCTGGCGCGAACAGAAACCCACGGTTCTGATGATCACCCATGACATTGATGAGGCCCTGTTCCTCGCCGATCGCATCGTGATGATGACCAATGGTCCCGCCGCCACGATTGGCGAAATCCTCTCGGTTCCCTTTGAGAGACCCCGGAACCACGACGCGATCCTGGCCGACGACCGCTATGGCGTCCTGCGCAATCAGGCCCTTGATTTCCTCTATCGCCGTCACGCCCACGACGACGCTTAACCCCCCATTCCCCCTGATTCGTGGACGGCGGATTCGAGCCGAACCGCCGCGGCCTTGAGCTCGGGTTGGCGTGAATGGGGACAGAACAATTCGTGCATCAAGGCATTGGCTTCGCAGGCCTTTTCCTGGTTGGCTCCCCAGTGCATCGGCAAAAACAAAGTGCCTGGACGGATCCGCTCCGTGATCTGCACCCTGGCGGCGACGCTGCCGCGGCGAGAACTGACCTGGGCCCAGGCGCCATCGTCCACGCCATACCGTTTCGCATCGCTGGGATGGACCTCCAGCAAGGGTTCCGGATGCATCGCCTTGAGCCTTGGCACCTTGCCCGTACGGGTCATGGTGTGCCAATGGCCCAGATAACGGCCCACCGTCAGGACCAGGGGAAAGGCTTCGCAGGGCGGCTCCCCCAGGCCCAACGGTGGATCGCAGAGGAAACGGGCCCGCCCACTGGCTGTGGCAAAGCGATGGTCGCCGTAGAGCCGCTTCGAGATGGTTGTGGGATCGCTACCGGCAGCAAAGGGCCACTGCTGGGGACCGGCCTCCGCCAACAGCCCATGGCTCATCCCCGAGAGATCACAAACGCGGCCGGCGGTGAGGGCCACAAATTCGGCGAAGACATCCGCCGCCGTACAGGGGGGGAATTGGGCGCCATGGCCCAGGCGGCGACCCAGTTCGGCGAACACCTGCCAATCCGGGCGCGCTTCGCCGGGGGGTTGGCGAAAGGCCGGGGCCAGGGTGACCCGCCGTTCGGAGTTGGTCATCGTGCCCTGCTTTTCACTCCACTGGGCCGCCGGCAGCAACAGGTGGGCATAGGCGGCGGTCTCGCTGCCGGCATAGGCCTCACTGAGCACCACCATGGGGCAACGGCTCACCGCGGCGCGCACCCGTTCGAGATGGGGGAGGCTGACCAGGGGATTGGTGGCCGCCACCCACCACAGGTCCAGGGCACCGGCCTCCATGGCCTCAATCTGTTCCCAGACGGAAAGACCGGGCGCTGGGTCGATGGAGCCCGGTGCCAGGCCCCAGGCCTGCTCCAGCTCGGCGCGGTGGCTGGCATCCGCCACAGAGCGATAACCCGGCAGCAGCTGGGCCAGGCCGCCGGCCTCACGGCCCCCCATGGCATTGGGCTGCCCCGTCAGGGAGAAGGGACCGCAGCCCGGTTGACCGATCTGGCCGCTGAGCAGGTGCAGATTGATCAGGCCACCCACGGTGGCCGTGCCCTCAACGCGCTGGTTCAATCCCATCGACCAGAGGCTGAGCACGGCACTGGAGCCGGCCCAGAGGCTGGCTACAGCCCGCAGATCGTCTTCAGGGATGCCGCAAAACGCGGCGGTGCGCGCCGGCGTCCAGGCGGCGACATGGGCCTCGAACGCCTCAAAGCCTTCGGTGGCGTTTGCCACAAAGGAACGGTCGATGCTGCCGGCCTGCAACAGCAGATGGGCGATGCCATGCAACAGGGCCAGATCCGTGCCCGAAGCAATGGCCAGATGCCAGTCGGCGATCGCCGCGGTGGCGGTGGCGCGGGGGTCGATCACCAGGATCTTCAAGTCACTCCCCTGGCGCTTCTTGCGCTTGGCCAGGCGCTGGAACAACACGGGGTGGCACTCGGCGGTATTGGTACCGATCAACACGACCAGATCGGCCTGGTCGATGTCCTCGTAGCAGCAGGGCGGGCCATCGGAGCCCAGGCTGCGGGCATAGCCCGACACCGCCGAACTCATGCAAAGGCGCGAATTGGCATCGAAGTTGTTGGTGCCAATCGCCCCTTTGAGCAGCTTCTGGGCGATGTAGTAATCCTCGGTATGGAATTGACCACTGCCATAGATCGCGATAGCCGCCGGTCCGCGCTCCTTGAGGGTGGTGTTGATGCGATCCGTGAGTAAATCAAAGGCCCGCTCCCAGCTGATGCGCTCGAAAGGCTGGTCCAATCGGGCCCGGTAGGCGGGGTGGAGCAGGCGGTCTTGATCGAGGGTCTCCCCCACCGTGGCGCCCTTGATGCACACCTGGCCCAGGCTCGAAGGATGGTGCCGATCCCCCCTGGTGCCCCAAGGGCGGGGCACCTCACCCTGCTCCCCATCGGGGGCTGGCGGCAACATCTGCAGCCCGCAACCGACGCCGCAGTAGGGGCAGACCGAACGGACCGGTTGACCTGGGGAGGGGGAATCGACAGCCATCGATGGCGGCAGGGCAAGGCAGCATTGGGGATCGACCAAGCCTGGGGCAGGGTCTTGGATCGCCCTGAAGACCAGCCCAGCTTGGCTGGCTACCCTCCGCAGTGGGGGTCAACCAAAGGCCGTTGTCGTTGCGGAAGAAGGCCGATGCCAATGCCGATGCCGTGAGCCTGCCGATCGCAAGCCTCTTTGCGACCCCCAGCCCAGCAGCGCCCCTGCGGGTCTGCTGCCTTTGCGGCGGCCAAAGCCGGCGCATGGGTCAGGACAAGGCCCTGCTCCCCCACCCCGAGGCAGCCACCTGGCTGGAGCGCACCCTGCTGTTACTGGCAGCCCTGGACAGGCCCCTCACCCTCTTCAGTCACCACCCAGTTCACCACCAGGTCGCCATGGGGTTGGCGCAGCGCCGGGGCTGGGGCGATCGCCTGGAGTGGCTGGTGGAACCGGAGCCCCGGGAAGGCCCGCTGCTGGCCCTGGCGCGCCTGATGGAGCATCATCCCAACCAGCGGCTGCTGCTCTGCCCCGTCGACATGCCCTGGCTGCAACCATCGACCCTGGCGGCCTTGGTGGCCGCACCAGCCGATGCCTCCACCATTTTGGTGGCCCATGACGGGGAACGTCGCCAACCGCTACTGGGCCTCTACCCCAGTGATGGTCGCCACCGGGCCGCGATCGGGGCGGCCACCGCCGCGGGGGAACGGGGCTTGCAGCGCTGGATCGCCACGGTGGGCTGTCAGGAACTGGGCCTGCCCCCAGGGACCTTGCGCAATGCCAATAGTCCCGACGACGCCGCCGCGCTCTGGGGAGTCACACCAGCGGTAAAGAAACGGCCGTAGCTTGCCGCCATGCAGCAGCCGCCCCTCCAAGACCGTCTCGGCCGACCCCTCGGGGTGGTGCGTTTGTCCCTGACGGCGCGCTGCAACCTGAACTGTCCCTACTGCCGCCCCGATGGCCAGGAGCCTCCCGGGCTGCTGGGGGTGGAGGAACGGCGGGTGTTGGTGGCCGCCAGCATCGATCTGGGCGCCCACACCGTGCGCTTGACCGGTGGCGAACCGCTGCTGGATGCCGACCTGGAGACCTTGATCACGGCACTCCAACCGCTGCGACCCCGGCTCAGGCGCATCGCCCTCACCAGCAACGGGCTGCTGCTCTCGGCCGAGCGGGCCAAGGCCCTGCGGAGGGCCGGCCTCGACAGCGTCACCCTCAGCCTTGATGGCACCGAGGCCACCAGCGTGGCGCGGATGAGTGGCCGCCGGGATGGGGGCTGGGTGCTGGAGCAGGTCCTGGATGCCATCGACCACGCCCGGTCAGCGGGCTTTGATCCAGCCCAGGGTGGCTTGAAGCTGAATGCCGTGATCCAACGCGACGTCAACGAGGACCAGGTGCTGCCCCTAGCCTCCCTGGCGCGCCAACGGGGGCTGGAATTGCGCTTGATCGAATACATGGATGTCGGCAACCGCAACGGCTGGCGCCCAGACCAAGTGCTGGATAGCGCCACCATGGTGTCCCGCATCCACAGCCAGTGGCCCGTGGAGCCCCTCAACCGGGAGGCCAACGCCACCCACCGGCGCTGGCGCTATCGCGATGGGGGAGGGACAGGGGCCACTGAAGGTCCCCCAATCAGCACCATCGCCTCGATCAGCGAACCCTTCTGTGGCGACTGCAACCGCCTGCGCATCACCGCCGATGGCTTCGCCTATCCCTGCCTCTTTGCCACCAGCGGCACCGACCTGCGGCCCTGGCTGCGGCCCAGGCCCCAACCGGCCGCCCTGCGCCTGGCCCTGGCCAACCTCTGGCAAGCGCGCAGCGATCGCTACAGCGAAGAACGGGCCGAGCTCAGGGCGATGGCCAGCCCCCACACCAGCCTGCCCACCCACGCGGAAATGGCCTATCTGGGCGGCTGATCTGGATCTTCGCCGAGGCGGGGCAGCAACTGCACCAGGTTGCAGGGCCGGCAGTTGGCATCCAGCTGGGCGCTGATGAGCCGATCCCAACCCGTCAGCACCGCATCCAGGGAGCCGGGCAACACGAACACGATGGTGCCATTGGCCACCCCCGCCAGACAACGGCTCTGCAGGGCGCTGGTGCCAATCGTCTCGAAGGACAGCACCCTGAACAGTTCGCCGAAGCCGTCGATGGACTTATCCAACAAGGGAGCCACCGCCTCAGGGGTGCCATCGCGCCCCGTCAAGCCCGTCCCGCCACTGCTGATCACCACCTGAACGGCGGGGTCGGCGATCCAGCGACTCACCTCAGCGCGGATGCGGTAGCGGTCGTCGGGCACCAGGCGCCGCTCGGCCAGCCGATGGCCGCCCTCCAGCAGGCGCTGCTGCAGGGCATCCCCGGAGGGATCGTCGTTGAGGCTGCGACGGTCGGAAACCGTAAGTAAGGCGATGGCAAGACCCACGCTCGCAATCAGGGCGATAAGGGCCCATTGTGGACGGGCTTGAGCTGGGGGAAGCCATGATGTCTGGGGAATTGCGGGTGCGCCTGTTCGCCGGTCTGCGCGAGGAGGCTGGCTGGCAGGAACGGAGCCTGGCCCACCAAAGCGGCATGACCGCTGCGGCCGTGTGGACGTTGTTGAACCTCGGCGACACCGCTCCCCCCGCCACGGTGCGGGTGGCGATCAACCATGAATTTGCCGCCCTCGACACCCCCTTGGCCCATGGCGACGAAGTGGCCTTCCTGCCGCCGATCAGTGGGGGCTGAAGCGTGTCTCTCCCCCCTCTCCCCGTGCAGGTGGATGTGGATCTGTTGGCCACCCCCTTCGATCCTCTGCAAAGCCTGGCCGCCTGGCACGCCAGCCGGCGGGTCGGGCGGCCCTGCATCGGTGCGGCCGAAGCCCACTTCATCGGTCGGGTGCGACCGCTGGCCGCCGATGGCTCACCCCTGGAGGCCCTGGAGATCGAGCACTATCCGGGCATGACCGAACGGCGGATCGTGGCGATCAGCCAGGCCCTTGCCCTCGATCACGGAGTCGCCGCCGTGCTGGTGCGGCACCGCGTCGGCCGGCTCAAGCCCGACGAACCCATCGTGGTGGTGGCGGTGACAGCGGATCGGCGCGGACCGGCCCTGCGCTGCTGCCAGGAGGTGCTCGAAAGGCTCAAACACGAGGCGCCGTTCTGGAAACGGGAATGGGTCAACGGCGGCGGCCACTGGGTGGCGGCGAACACGCCCCTCTGAGGCTCAGAACAGGGACCGCCGCAGGAGCCGGGCCCACAGCTGGTGACCGGGCTCAAGGGTGGAGGCCTCGGCGGGAATCTCCAACAGCAGATCGGCCCCCTGCAACGAGCCGATGCGGGAGGAGGCCTGGCTGCCCTCCAGCCGCGCCAGGGGCCGACCCTCCCCATCCACCTCCAGCCGAGCCCGGGCCAGCTCCGGCCGACCGGGCCGCCGCTGCCAGCGATCCGCCAGGGTCACCCGCAGCCGCAGGGGCACCTCGGGCACGGCCCCCTCCAGCCGTTGCAAGGCGGGCCAGAGCAATTCCAGGGCCGTGATCGCGGCGGCCACCGGGTTACCGGGCAGGCCGAACAGGGGCACCCCACCCAGATGGCCAAAGGCAAAGGGACGCCCGGGGCGCAGGAACAATTTCCAGAAGTCCACTTGGCCCCGCTCGGCCAGCAGGGGCCGAATCCAATCGCTATCTCCCGCCGAAACGCCACCGGTCGTTACCACCACATCCGAATCGCTGGCGAGGGCATCAAGGGCCTGGCCCAGGCGCTCAGGCTCATCGGGCTCCCAGCGCCTGGCGGCCACGGGGTAGCCGAGACGCAGCAGCAGGGCCCCGAGGAGGGTGCCATTGCTTTCCCAGATCTGGCCGAAGGCGCGTTGGCCGCCCGGCGCCACCAGTTCATCACCGCTGACCAGCAGACCCAGCCGGGGGCGCTTCACCACCTCAAGGCAGGCGACACCGCATCCCGCCAGGCGGCCCAGATCGGCCGGCCCCAGGCGATGGCCTGCCGGCAACAGCAGCTCCCCCTGGGCCCCCTCCTCATCGGCCGGGCGAATCCAGCAGGCGGGACCCGCCTCGGCGACCAGCTGAATCACGTCCCCCTCGCGCCGCACCAGCTCCTGGGCCACCACCCTGGTTGCCCCTGGGGGCAAGGGGGCACCGGTGAGGATGCGAATCGCCTGGTCGCCATGGAGGCTTGCCAGGCAGGGAAGGCCTGGGGCCGAGCGACCGACGACGGACCATTGGCGCCCCACAGCAGGCGGCAGCGCATCGCTGACGGCATAGCCATCCAAGATCGCCGCCCGAAAACCCGGCACCGCGGCGCTGGCCCGCACGGCCACCGCCGCCACCCGATCGAGGCCCTCCAGCAATGGCACGGTTTCGCGGCCGGCGAGCGGTTGGAGGCTGCTGAGCACGCGGCGGCGGGCCTCCTCCAGGGGAAGACCTTCGGGGGGAAAGGGCTCAGCCATGGTTGGCCACGGTTGGGGGAGTTTGGCGTGCCCAGGGCCCCGAGCGGCCCCCCGACTTACGCAACAGGTGCACGGGCCCGAGCACCATGGCCGGATCGCTCGATTTCACCATGTCGTACAGGGTGAGCAAACCGACGCTCACGGCCGTCAGGGCCTCCATCTCGACGCCGGTGGGGGCCGTGGTGCTGGCGGCAACTTCGAGGCGCAAGCCGCTGCCATCGGCGGCCGCTTCGATCAACACTTGGACGCCGCTCAAGGGCAAGGGGTGGCAGAGGGGAATCAATTCCGAGGTGCGCTTGGCCGCCTGAATCGCCGCCACCCGGGCCACGGCGAGCACATCCCCCTTGGGGGCCCTGCCCTCCAGCACCAGCGCCAACACCGCAGGCTGCATCGTCAAAAAACCTTCCGCCACCGCCTGCCGCACCGTGGCGGGCCAATCGCCCACCTCCACCATCCGCACGGCGCCGGCCCCATCGAGATGGGTGAGGGGTCCGGGGAGGGGGGAGAGGCCTGGTTCGGTGGTCATGGGCCCGTGGGGTGGGACAGCCAAGGGCCGCCGATGGCTGAATCCTGGCAGCGGCAGCACCGGGGCGGAACCTGCGGGCAGGGAATCCCGCGCATCAGCCCCGCCTGGCCCCCTAACTCAACGCAGTTCAAACAGCAGCAGGTCGGCACCCTGGGCGCCGGCCCTGAGGCCGGTCAGCCTGCCGGGAGCGAAACCGAGCCCGTCGCCCTGGCGCAGGACGCCTCTGGTCCGGCCCACCGCCCCTGGGCCATTGGCGTCCCCCTCGCCTTCGTACGGGACGCGGGGGCCTGGGGCCCTGGCGCTTGCAGGCGTCTCATGGGCCGGATCCCCCGCAGCAAGTTCCCCCACTGGGGCCTCGTCCGCATGGTTTTCGCTGGCGATCAATTCACCCGCAATCATCTGGATCCAGCCCTGGGCGTCAGGAGCCACCGGACAACCAAGCTCTTGGCCCCCAGCGGCCCGGGCCCGCCAGAGCCGCACGGGCCTGTGGATGGCCATGGCCCCCTCCCGGCCCTCCGGATCGATCAATAGGGTCCAACCCCGATCGATCGCGAAGGGTTTCTGTTCGTAGCCGGGGGTAAGGCCGGTGCCACTGGGCTCGATCCAGATCTGCAGCAGATGGCAGGGGGCGGCCGAGGGGTTGGTTTCGCTGTGCACGATGCCGGTGCCGGCAGTCATCCGCTGCACCTCTCCGCAGCGCAGGGCTTCGCTATGGCCCATGGAATCCTGATGGTGCAATTCGCCCGCCAGCATCACGGTGATGATCTCCATGTCGGTATGGGGATGCATGCCAAAACCGTGGCCGGCCTGAATGCGGTCCTCGTTGATCACCCGCAGGGGCCCGAAGCCACACCAATCGCGGTCGAAATGGCCGGCGAAACTGAAGCTGTGCCAACTATCAAGCCAGGAGTTCTGGCTGTGGAATCGGCCAGCGGCCGGCCTGTAGGTCAAACCGGCCTGGTCGAAGCAGGGGCGATTGCGCGTGCTTGGGGTGCTGGCCATGGCCGGGGCTCAGGGGGCATCGAAGTGCCCTGACTGTGGCGGCAGGGCCACCCGATGGCAAGGCGGGCCAGGGCCCAGGGGACCGGACCCGCCAGTGTTTCGCAGGAGATTGGTCTCGGATGCCAGGAGGACAGGGGACGCTGAACGCACCGTGGTTCGCTCCCTTGCATGGCCTACGCCACCAGCGCCGTTTCGTCCGAGCTGTCGAATCACGATGGCCGCTACGGCCCATCCGCTTACGCCCCTCCGGATCCCCTGGAGGCTTTGCACATCCTGGATTTATTAGAGCTCACCGGCTCCCAAATCAAGGCGGGCCAGGCCCTGGAATTGCATCAGAGCACCGTCTGCCGCAGCGTCAAGATGTTGAGCGAGCAGTTCCGGCTGCAGAGCCAGCGCGGCGCCAGGGTGTGCCGCTACGGCAGCAACGACAGCCTCCATTACCTGCGGCTTTCCTACAGGGCCCACCGCCTGATGGAAAACCACCTGCGCATCGCCACCGATCCCCTGCATCAGTCCCTTCTGATCGAGATCGGTGGTGTGCAGACGGTACCCGCTCGATTTCGGGCGGCCGAGGACTGGGCCCAGCTGGTGGCGCTCGGCCTGATCGATGGGGCGATTGTGCCCTCCTATGCCTATGGGCCAAAAGAACCCCAGGATTCGCCCCCCCGCTGGCCCGGGCTGGTAACGGTGCTGCTGGGGAGGCTTCCCCTCCAGCTCGTCAGCGCCGCCCAGGGCAAACCCCGGGTGCTACTGCCCAAGCGCAGCCTGGCTCCCCTCCTCCATCACACGATGGCAGGCCATGGCTTTGAGGTGGAGGTACAACCGGCCGCCTGCCAGGACGGACCCGCCTGGCTGAAGCGCCTGCGGGATCGCCAGCTGGCGATGCCCCTCTGCCTGGATTTGCTGGAGCCCGACTGGATCAGGCGCCATGGCCTGGAGTTGTTGCGTGATCCTCCCCCCTTGGGGGAGCAGCTCTGGCTGCTGCTGCCGGAAGGCCCAGTCCAGCAAAGCGACTGGGCGCGGGGGTGCATTGAACGGTTGCGGAGCCGGGTGGATGGAATCGCCAGCCAGGCCCTAGTGGGACTTCAGGAGGAGCCGAGCTCAAGGCTGTAGAACTCGGCCACACTGGCCACCAAACCGGCCAACAGGGCGAACTTCCAGGCCGAGAAGAGCAGGCGGTTCAGCACGGTGGTCACGGGGGGAATCATCGGCGTATCTCCACCGGCTGGGGGCTGATCTCATTGCCATGGACGGCAAAGGTGGGCGAACTGCGGGCATCCAGGGGCCAGCGCCTGACCCAGACACAATCGGAGAAATCGTCGAAATTGACCACCTGGTAGGTGGCGCCTGGTTTTTGGCTGAGGCTGATCAGGTCTCCAGGTTGAAACGTCATGTTGCAAAAATTCACTTTCCGTTACTTAAGCACCTTCCCGAAGGGCAATGAGTATTGATGCTCAATCGCTGACTGCCATCCGCAAGCAGGTTGTGCCAGGGCGGTCCTGGCACAACCTGCGACAAACGAAGCTGGCGACCGCAAAGACCGGCAGCGGCAATGCGACAGGATTTTGTCGCGAGGTGCAAGCCGCAGCCTTGGAAAACAAGACCCTTAGGCCCAAGGGCCGATCGTCCCCTGGGCCAGTGCTGCCTTGGGACAACCAACGACGTCAGTCGCCGCCTACGGACAACATCGCCTGATCGATCCGCTGACCCTCGGCATTCCAGCCTTCAATCCGCAGTTTTTTGGCCCCAAAGTTGAGCTCGGCAAAGCTGTACTGGCTGGTGGCGTAGGCGGTGTTCTCGTTGGGCAGCACTGCTCGCAGGTTGGCGCCGCCGCCGCCCACCGTCAGATAGGTGGTGCCATGGAGGCGCTTGGTGCGCTCGTAGTTATGGTCATGGCCATTGATATAAAGCTGCACCCCGTAGCGCTTGAACAACGGCGTCAGGCGGGCAATACCAGCCGGATCGTCGCCGTAGAAACCAGCCGTGTAGAGGGGGTGGTGGCCCACCACCACTTTCCAGGGAGCCGTACTGCGGGCCAGGGCTGCCTTGAGCCAGGGCAATTGGTGCTGCCAGGCGGCATTGACGTTGGTGTCCAGCAAGAAGAACTCCACGGGCCCCCGCCGCAGGCTGTACCAGCGGCCCCCCATGCCAAAGGCCGGATAGGCCAGCTGGCCCTCACCATTGCGGGTGCGGATGTCGTGGTTGCCCAGCACCGCAACGAAGGGCACCTTGCTGGCCAGCAACTCCTGATAAGGCTTAACGAAGGCCTGATCCAACTTGGCCGGATCACCGTCGGGGTAGACGTTATCGCCCGCCAGCACTACCAGATCCACCGGCTGGCGCCGGTTCACCAAGGCCATCTGCTGGCCGACCGCCCTTTGGTGCTTGTTGCCGCTGCCCGTGTCCGCCACCGCCAGCACATGCAGGCTGGCCCCGCCTGCGACTGGAGTCGCCAGGGCCGGGCCCAGCTGCGGCCAGGCCAAGCCAACTCCGACAACAGCGGAGGCCGCCAGGATCAACCGTTGCAAGCCCCGGCGATAGCGTGCGCTGCGATGGCCTTGGTCCTGGTGGACACGGTGGCGACCGGCTTGATCGCTATCAGCAACCAGACCGGTGGCAGGGGGCTGGCCGGTCAAACGGGCTGGGGGGGATTTCATAGGGCGCTGACTTGCAGCTGCTGCAGTCGCTGCAATTCGGCCAGAACCTCCTGGCCATGGCCCTGGGGCCGCACCCCCACCCAGCGGGCCCGCAGTTGGCCGTTGGGGTCGATCAAAAAAGTGTGGCGCTGCGAATAGGGCGCCAGCCAGGATCCATAGACGCGACTGACGCTGCCCCCCGGATCGGAGAGCAGGGGATAGGCCAGTCCTTCGGCGGCACAGAAGGAGAGATGGGCTTCGGCATCATCGGCGCTGATGCCCACCACTTCGGCACCGAATCGGTGGAAGTCGGCCAAGGCCGTCTGAAAGGATCGGGCCTCGAGGGTGCAGCCGCTGGTGAAATCCTTGGGATAGAAATAAAGAACCAGCCAGCGTCCCTGAAAGTCTGAGGATCGCAAGCGCACCGGGATGGCGTCGGTGTCGCCCTTGGCGGATCGGCGCCCCCGGGGCGGAGCCACGCCCTCGAGATCAAAGGCCGGAGCGAGCTTGTCCAGATCAGGCAGGACGCCACCCAAGGCCTTAGCCGGAGCTACTCCCCAGGCCAACAATAGGCCGAAGGGAAGGTAAGAACCAGCCAGGGACAGCCACTGACGGCGGCGCATCAAAGGAGTCCCCGATGGGGTGGGATGGACTTCAGAAGCGGCGCAGATCGACGCCCAGTTCCTTGGCAAAGCGACCGAGGCCGAGTTTCTGGATGGTGCGCAGGGCTTTGGTGGAGACCCGCAGATTGACGAAGCGGTTGCCCTCGGCCCACCAGAGGCGGCGATATTGCAGATTCACCTGCTGGAGCTTCTTGGTGCGGACATGGGAGTGGCTAACGGCCATGCCGTTGTTGGCACGCTTACCGGTGAGTTCACAGACGCGGGACATGACAGGGGAGAACGGCTAAGGCCCGGAGCGGCCAGTAATAGCTGACTTTACCAAAGGGAAAGGCACTCCCCCCTAGAGCGTGCGTTGCATCAGTTGGCCCATCAAGTTGGTGCCGCGTTGCTGGAAGCCAGCCAGATCTTCCGGCGCCAGTCCGCCCACCGCCAGACGGGCCATGTCATAGACGTGGCGGCCCAGGTCGCTGGCCAGTTGCTGGCTGGGGGATCCGCCCGGGCCCGCACCGGTGGTCAACACCGCCCCCCGAGAAAGCTTCAGCAACCCATCCACCAAGGGGTGACGACGGTTCACCAGCAGAACGTGGTGGTCCGGCAGGCCGGGCAGGCGTTGCTCCATCAGGGCTCCCATGTCGTTAAGGCGGCGCATCTGCTCGGGCAGCAGGATCAGGGCCGCCGGAGCCTCCTCACCCTTGAGGGACTGCACCTGGATGGTGATGCGGTCGTCGGCGAGGGCCTGCTTGAACAGATCGCGCAGGGTGTCGTTGTTGTCCTTGCCCTCGGCATCGATGAGGCCGCTTTCACTGTCCTGCAGGCTGGCGTCCAGCTCGGCATCGACCCGCTGGAAGCGCAGCTCGCCATGGCGGGATTCCAGCCAGGGCAAAAATTGGGTGTCGATGAAGCTGTCGGCCAGGAGCACTTCGGCGCCCTGGCTTTTCCACAACGCCAAGGCCCCCGCCTGGCCCGCCTCATCGGTGCAATAAAGGATGCGGTTGGCGTTGTCGGCCCCCAACCGGGCCCGATACCCCGCCAGGGTGGTGTAGGCCTTGTCACCCCAGGCGATCGGATCGGCATGGGCCTCGGCGGAAGGTCCATCGCCCTCGGCGCCGTCCGGGGCGTTGTCGGCCGCAATCGGGGCAGCGGCGCTGGTGCCGAACAACACCTGGTCGCCCACCTGGTCGGCAAACTTGTCGTCCTCCATCGCACCGATCTTGATAAAGGGAGCGATGGCGTCCCAGATCTCGGCGTAACGGGCCGGCTCCTGGCGATACAACTCCTTGAGCCGATCCCCCACCTTGCGGGCCACGAAGCCGCCGATGGAGCGCACCCGCCGGTCGGTTTGCAGGGCGCTGCGGCTGACGTTGAGGGGGATGTCGGGGGAATCGATGACGCCGCGCAGGGGCAGCAGATAGCGGGGCACCACCTCCTTGATCGAATCGCTGACGAAAACCTGGTTGCAATAGAGCCGGATCTCACCCTTTTCCCAATCGGCACGCGCGCCCAGGCGTGGGAAATAAAGAATGCCCTGCAGGGTGTAGGGATAATCGGTATTGAGATGCACCCAGAAGAGAGGGTCTCCCTGGAAGGGATAAAGATAGCGATAGAACTCAATATAATCCTCTTTGGTCATCTCCCGAGCACTCTTGCGCCAAGGCGCTTCCCGCTTGTTAATCGTTTCACCATCCAATTCAACCGCCACCGGCAGGAAGTCGCAGTAGGTAGTGATGAGGCTGCGGATCCGGGCCGGCTCGATATATTCGAGTTCTTCTTCCTGCAGATGTAGCACCACGTCGGTGCCCGCCTCGCTGCGCTCGGCCCCCTCCAAGCTGAAGTTGGGGGAGCCATCACAACTCCAACGCACCGCCTCGGAGCCTGGCCTGGCGCTAAGGCTGACCAGATCCACCTGGCGAGCCACCATGAAGCTGGAATAGAAACCGAGGCCGAAGTGACCGATGATGGCGTCGGTTTCACGCTTATACTTTTCGAGGAATTCTTCGGCGCTGGAAAAGGCCACCTGATTGATATAGCGCTTCACCTCGTCGGCGGTCATGCCAATGCCGTTATCACTGATCGTCAGCGTTTTAGCCTCACGATCGATGTGGATGCGGATTTTCCCCTCCTCACCTTCACTGCAATCCCCCGCCATGGCCGCCATACGCCGCTTGCTGATGGCATCGACACCATTGCTGACCAGCTCCCGTAGAAAAACTTCATGGCCGGAATAAACGGCCTTCTTGATGATCGGAAAGATGTTCTCGGTGTGGATCTGAATCTGACCCTGTTCGCTCTGGAGCACGGTGCGTTCGTTACGGCTTCAGCCCACTCTGCAACAGGGGTATGGGGCTTGGCCAAGTCGGGATTTCCACCCTTTCGTCGAAGCCGAAACTTGCGCCGAAGCCATTAAGGCTGCAAAGCCAGTGGCGCTAGGGGTGGTGGCCTTGGGGATCAAGTGGGGGTGCGCTGCAGTTCCGGCCGCTCCTCGGGCAGGATCGCCCCCGCCACCGGGCACACCTGCAGGCAGATGCCGCAATCGATGCAGATGTCGGCATCAATCCAGTAAAAGGCCGTCCCCTTGCGGTTGGCCCCCTTACCGGGATG
>Ga0114979_10001770_pt1 | contig 14580 bp, 11 predicted proteins | sample S_140625_EF_Meta_FD_87315 | JGI IMG/M metagenome (GOLD analysis project Ga0114979, IMG submission 87315) | Freshwater microbial communities from Lake Simoncouche, Canada to study carbon cycling - S_140625_EF_MetaG | ecosystem: Environmental > Aquatic > Freshwater > Lake | place: Lake... | reverse complement strand
CATTTTTTAAGTCTTGTTCGCCAGTATGCCACTCGGGTGATTGCCATGAAGGGTGGAGAAATCGTTTTTCAAGGTTCACCAGACGACATCTCTGAAGAGTGGTTCGAGAAAATTTACGGCGAAGGCGCAAAAGAAGTTCACATCAACTAATGAAATCAGCATCTCAGTAAAGGGCCAAATCATGAAAAGTTTTAATTTAAAATCTATGGTGTTTGACGGAATTTGCGGTGCCTTTTTGCTGCTGGTTCTTTTAGTTGTGATTTTGAATCCAACTGAAGAACAGCAAATGCAATTAGGATTCAATGCTTCTTTGGCGGGTTTGTTTTTTGTGGGCTCGGCTGGTTTAAGTTGGTTTTTGAATCACTCGAACATTCGCACTTGGGGAGAGCAAATCTTTTTACCTCCGCAAAAGAAAGCCCACGATAAAGCAGAACCTTTTTTAAAAACAGTTTGGGGTTGGCAGGCTCTTGTCGTTCTGGTGGTGACTTTTGTGGTGGGTTTAGTAAAAACAAAATTTTCGATTGTCGAGCTTTCTGATCCAGACGGTTTCGCAGGTGCCATGAGACTTTTCCAAGGCATTTTTAATCCGGATTGGTCCCTGTTACCGAAAGCTGTTCTCAATATCATCGAAACAATTTTCATGGCTTTCATTGCAACGGCCTTGGCTATTCCATTCGCCTTTGTTCTTAGTTTTTTAGCTGCTAAGAACATTATGAAGGGTCCTGTTCCATTTGCCATTTATATGCTTCTACGAACTTTACTCAATGTGACTCGATCCGTAGAGGCCTTAATTTGGGCTATTATCTTCTCGGTTTGGGTGGGTATTGGTCCTTTTGCGGGCATGATGGCTTTGATGATTCACTCCATCGCATCATTGGCCAAACAATATTCAGAAATGGTCGAATCAGTGAATGATGGACCCATCGAAGGAATTCTTTCAACGGGTGCGACTCGCTTGCAAATGGTTTGGTTTGCCATCGTACCTCAAGTGATTTTGCCCTATATCTCGTTCACTGTTTACCGTTGGGATATCAACGTCAGAATGGCAACCATCATTGGATTAGTTGGTGGTGGTGGTATCGGTACACTTTTAATTCAATATCAAGGACAAGCCATGTGGCCGCAAGTGGGCTGTATTATCGTGGTCATCGCAGTTGTGGTTTGGTTGCTTGATCAAGCTTCTGCTTATCTTCGAGAGGCTTTGAAGTAATGTCCGAGCAAATTAAATCAGTGCCCTTCGTTTATGAGATGATGATTCGAGAGCATCATCTCGATTCTTATGGCCATGTGAACAACGCGACCTACGTAGAAATCCTAGAAGAAGCACGTTGGGAAAGTATAACTTTAAAAGATTACGGTTATGAAAAAGTACAAAGCACGGGGCACGGTCCCGTTATTTTAGAAGTGTCTGTGAAGTTTCGTAAAGAACTGAAGCTTCGGGAAAAAATTCGAGTCACTGTTCAGGCTCTGCCGATGAAGGGCAAGATCGGTGTGATCAATCAGCAAATTCTGAAAGCTGATGGAACTGTGGCTCTTGAGGGTTATGTTGTTTATGGGATGTTTGATTTGAAGACTCGTAAGCTTGTTGATGCCAGTCCTGCTTGGCTGAAGGCGATTGAGTAGTCGGGTTTGTCTTTCTGGGACAGAATCAGTCGATAGAGATCTTTTTTGTTCGCTCCAGTGGACTTAAAAATTCGTAGATCATCGGAATCACGTACAATGTGAAAATCGTCGAGATGAATGTTCCACCTAATACTGTGAGTGCAAGTGCTGAGCTGGTTTCTTTTCCGATGCCTTGTTTAAGAAGTAGCGGAAGCGAAGCTAAGATTGTCGCAATTGATGTCATTAAAATGGGTCGAAGTCGGACGGGGCAACCCTCGATGATGGATTTTCGGATGTTGGGTTCACGCTCACGGGTCTGATTGATAAATTCCACAAGCAGGATGGAATTCTTTTTTGCTATTCCCATCAATACGATCACACCGATCAGGCTGAAAAGATTGAGTGACTGGCCTGTGACCCACAATGCTAGCAATGCGCCTGTTAAGCCAAACGGCAAGGCCATCAGTACTGTGAATGGGTGTAGGAAGCTATTGTATTGAACGGCCAAGATCATATAGGCCACGATAACTCCAAGAATCAATGCGAAGTAAATACTTTTGAAGGCATCTTCGAAACCAGCTGATGCACCTTCTAATTTGAAACCGTAACCTGGTGGCAAGATTTCATTTGCGATACTTCGAGCTTCGGTCAAAACAACACCTTGGGATTTATTGGGTGCAAGTCCCCCGAAGATAGCAATTGTTCTTTGGCGGTCGACCCTTGAAATACTTTGAATCACGGGCTCATCACGAATGTCCACAAGTTCAGCAAGTGAGATTAAATTGCCAGTGATATTTCTAACAAAGATTTTTTTGATGTCATTCTGGGAAAGAATAAATCCTTCCTCTAGTTTAACTCGAATATCATATCTTCTTCCGTTTTGTGTGAACTGACCTTCGCGGGCTCCTGCAACAGCAGCATTAATTGTGCGGGTGACTGTTTCCATCGAGACACCTTGAGCTGCAATGAGATCTCGTCTTGGATAAATTCGGACTTCTCGAGTTCCTTTTTTATAATCAGTATCTAAATCGACTGCTAAACCCTTGTCCTGCAGGCGTTTAATGATTTCTTGTCCTTTATCGTTCAAAACATCGTAGTCTGGACCACGAAGATTAAACGAAACGGGGAAGGCTCGGCCTGAGGTCAAATTTCTTGTGGAAATATCTCGAAGCTGGAATCTGACACCTTTGATGACCGAGAGCTCTTTTCTGACTTTTTCCATAACCTCAAGGTGGTTAAGCTCACGTTTCAAACTGTCCTTCAGAATTAAAGGAATGAAGCCTTGATTTGACCCACTCGAGGGACCACCAGAGCCTACAGAGACGAAAAATCCTTCGATTTCTGGAATCGTCTTTAAGATTTTTTCAACTTCTGCAGCTCGAGTCAAAGTGTAATCCATTGAAGCATCCAGTTTGGCTTGCATGGTGAGGATCACAAAATTTTGATCTTGAGGGGGAACAAATTCTTTTTTAACAAATTTAAATAAAAACATCGAGACTGCAAAAAGAGTTATCCCTGTTGCTAAATACCAATTTCTAAATTTGAAAACATGAACGAGAGATTGTTTATAGCTTTCTGCCAGGGCTTCAAATTTATGATCCAGCCAGATTTCAAATTTTGAAGGATTGGGATTCAAAGCTAAAAATTGTGAGGCTCTCATGGGGGTCATCGTGATAGATTCAACAAGCGAAAGAAGGACGGCAGCTGAAATCACAACACCAAATTGTAAAAAGAATTTCCCGATAATGCCGTCCATGAAAATCACCGGTGCAAAAACAGCCACAACGGCAAGTGTAGAAGCAACCGCTGCACTTAGAACTTCACGTGTCCCTTCATAGGCAGCCTTAGCCGGAGATTTTCCCATGCGAAAATGTCGGATGATATTTTCTAGGACCATGATGGCATCATCCACCACGATAGAAATCACAAGTGCCAAAGCCAGCAGTGTGAACAGATTCATAGTGAATCCTGCAAAGTACATGATTAGAAAAGTTCCTATGATGGAGGTCGGAATCGACAGAAAAACGTTAAAGACTGAAGCCCAGTTTCCAAGAAATAAAAACACCACAACAACAGTCACGAGACCTGCGTAAAGCAACTTCGTTTGAGTCGAGCTCACGGTGGCCTCTGTGGATTTTGTGAAGTCCACATTCACGCGAATGTTAAATCCCTTAGGCAGACGAGTTTTTAAATTTTCGATTTCTTCTTTTAGGGCCCTTGCAACGGCGACCTCGTTGGATCCCCGCTGCTTCCTCACTGCGATTGTAATTGCATATTTTCCATCAACAAGTGCTAGTCTTCGCACGTCACTGAGGCCATCTTCAATTCTTGCAAAATCTTTCAGTTTGTATTGCTGATTCAGAATAACACTGCCGCCGCGCTTGAGAATGGGAAGGTTTCCAAATTCCTCGACACTTTGAGCTTCACCGAATTGTCGAGCGTTGAGTTCTTGAGTTTTATTGCTGATGTAACCAGCAGCTCTATCGATATGTTGTTGTTGGATGGAATCTAAAATATCTGTTATGGTCAAATCAAAATTTTTAAGTTTATCATGATTAATCCAGACTCGTAGATTTTTTGCACTGAATCCTGCGATGGAAATTTCGCCAATGCCAGAAACTGTTTGCATTTGCGAGACTAAAAATTGATCAGCATAATCAATGGTTTCTTTGAAGGTCCTATCACTCCAAACACCGATGAACATGATAGGTTCTTCTTCTGGATTTTGTTTTCGAATGACAGGGTTGTCGACGACTCCAGGGGGGAGTCGGATTTGCGAAACAGCCGCTTGAACCTCTTGTAACGCGACATCTACGTTTCGATTCATTTCAAATTCCAAGGAAATATTCGCAGACCCCTGTCGGGCGGTGGCTTTAATTTCTTTGAGTCCCTCAAGCGAGAGAAGTTGTTGTTCAAAAATGTCAATAATTTCAGATTCTACGATTTCAGGCGAGGCTCCCTCGTAATTGACATTCACTGAAACGATGGGAAAGTCCACATCAGGCATTTGGCTGATGCCGATTCTAAAAAAAGCAAGACCCCCAAATACGATGAGTGCTGACATCAAAATCCATGCAAAAACGGGGCGGGTAATTGAAATTTTAATTAAATCCATCGTTTTTCGATTTTGCCTATCCAGCATCAGACTTAACAATCTCTATTTACTGACATTGTTGCGTGTCAATATTGATACAATTAACATGGCGTCATAATGTAAAAATCATTGTTGCTGAATGATGTCAGTTGCTATGTTTTTCATGTGAAGAAATTAATCTTGGCTTCTCTTTTTGTTTCGTTTTCATCTTATGCCTTAACCTACAAAGAGTTTTTCAAACTTGCAAAAACGGAATCTCCCGAAGTTCAGTCGGTTCGCTTGCGATATGAAGTAAGCGATCTACAAAAAAAGCGACTAGAATCTACTTTTGATTGGGTGGCCACAGCGGAAATTGGTAAAGATCGTGACCGAAGATTGTCATTGGCAAATCGAGCCAACGATTTAGAAGAGTCAGAGTTATTTTCAACGAATGTGACTAAGTATTTTCAAACGGGAACCTTGGTCACCGCAGAAGTTTTGTCAGAAAAGCTCGAATCAACGACAACTTTTTTAGCTGGGCCAAGAGACGGTCAATTTAATTCTTATTTGTTTACTATCGAACAAAATCTCTGGAGAGATTCCTTTGGAATTGGATCCCGTGCAACTCTTGAATCTGCAAAGGCCCAAGGTTCTGTAACTCAAATGGAAGGCTTTGAGCGGGTCGAAGAAGTTTTGCTCAAAGGTTCAGGTCTTTATTGGAAAGCCGCTGTGGCTTATCGAAGACTGATTGAATCTGAATCAGCTTTGAAACGCTATAAAGGCCTTGTTAAAAATATCGAAAATAAATCAAAAAATAAGTATGCAGCTCCTGGCGAGTACTCTCAAGTGAAGGCGGAATATTTTAATCGTCAAAGGTTAGCTCATATCAACAAATTAGAATTCGATGAGGCCCTGTTGGAACTTAAAATCTTTTTACCTTCGATGTCTTCAGATCAGTGGGTTCTGCCTGAAGAAACTCCCCAGTACGCAGCTGAAGTTAAAGCCACTCAAAAAAATCTTGAGCAAACAAGAATTTTTAGAATTTCAAATTTAAGAAATGAAATTGCTAAAAACACAGCGATTAGCACCAAGCAAGAAAATCGATCACAAGTGGCCCTTGTTGGTGAAGTCGGGGCAACAGGCGTTGATGTTTCTTCTTCGGCAGCACAAGAGCAGTTGCTAGATGGTTCAAGGCCTCATTGGTATATGGGGATTAAATGGAGCCACTCTTTCGGTAGTGACGTGCAATCTGCTAATTCACGACAGGCGGAAGCTTTGGCCAAATCTCAAGAGATTCTGACTTTGTCAGAAATCGAAAGAATTAAAAAGAAGAAAGTCCAATTGGAACTTGCCATTTTTTCTTTGGAAGATAACCTCAAAATTCAATCACAATTATTAGACTCTCGCAGGGATGCAGTCAAAGAACTCACTCGTGCCTACAATCAGGGCCGAATTGATATCAGTGTTTTAATAGAAGCGATTAATCGTGCAGAATTGGCCGAAGTTGAGCAGGTCCAGGTTCGTGCGGACTTAGAATTAACTTATATCGAATGGCAAGCCCTACTTGATAATTTAGAATTTTAAGTCATCTCTGAGTGTCAAAAGGTTCAACACAAAATCGAAATTTATTTTTCACCTCAAGCACTTCCCGACCTAAGCCGATAGGAATTTGTCGTTTTAAATTTCAGGAGTCAATGATGGTAAAAAGATATTTTCTTTCCAAGCAAGGACAACAAGTAGGCCCTTATTCAGTGAATGAAATTCTTGAAAAATTAGAAGCCACTGAGCACGCTTGGAATGATTACATCTACGAGGATTCCAAAGAAGATTGGGTTCTGTTATTGGATCATCCATTGTTGACTTCAAAGTACGAAGAAGGCTGGGCAAGAAAACCGATGGTTCAAATATCAGAACATCCCTATCATGAAAAAAAATGGCTTGTCCTTAAAGAGGAAAAAAAATTTGGACCCTTTTCGTACTTAGAGGTTGTCCAAATGCTACAGGAAAAAACGCTGATGGACCAAGACTGCTTAAGTACGACTTTACTTCCTGGATGGAGAAAAGTGAAAGAATACGAAGAGTTTGCAAATTCAAAAGTTCAACAATTACTCGTTGAAGGAGATCGTCACGTGCAAGAAGTCTTTAATCGCCGAAGGTACCCAAGAGCCCAATTTGAAGGAACGCTGATTGTTCACGACAATAAAACTATTTTTCGTGGGCAATCCTTTCAGATTAGCGCGGGTGGTGTAGGATTGTTGATCCCAAGCCAAGCCTTGCTGCCCGGCCAAACACTGCTTTTGCATTTTCATCCCTCAATTGATGTGCCGGCGTTTAATGCCGTCGTTTCAGTGGTCAGTAAATGCAATCCATCCAATGATCAAGAAATGACACCTCATCGTTACGGCGTTAAATTCACAAGCATATCACAAAATATCAAAGAGCAAATCTATTCCTACACAAGTCGAAAGATGGAGGCAGCTTGAAGCCTTATTCAAGACTCTTTTTTATTTTGTTCTGTGGAAGCCTTTTAGGTTGTTCTAACGGGACAAGCTTTGGTGTTGGAGAGAAAGAAGATAATTTTAGTTCCTCTATCATCTACAACAACAAAGTGGATATCGTGTGGCTCATTGATGATTCATCCTCGATGTTGGCTCAACAGCAGAAACTGTCCAATGAAATTTCTGCGATGATCGCTCAATTGAATTTGCTGAAAATGGATTATCGAATGGTTGTGACAACTACTTCAATCGGTAGCGGCCTTTCAGGTGGAACTTACTTTGGATCTCCTGCAGTCTTGACCTCCTCAACGCCAAATTTAGTTAATGTTCTAAAAGAGCGACTTCTGCGTGGACAAATGGGATCTAACCTTGAACAAGGTCTTCAAAGTTTGCAAAATTTATTTTCAGAAGATTATATCAATCAAGCCGGAGCTGGATTTCATCGAGATGAAGCCTTGCTACTGATCAATGTATTAAGTGATGAAGATGATCAATCACCTGGATCTCAGGCCAGCGTTGTTCTGGCACTTAAAAATCGTTTGAATACTCTGAAACGTCCTTTTAAGCCTAACGTGGGTGGATGGTTGATGAATTTTATTGGTGTTGTGGACACCACTTGCCAAAATGGTTTTGGACAATCACTCATTGGATTTCGATATCTTGAATTAGTAGCTGAATCCAAAGGAAAAAGTTATCCGATCTGCTCGACTGCATTGAGTGAAGCGGTGAAAGGCCTACAAGCTCGAGTGCTTGAAATCATAACTGATTACCCACTCTCTGCGGTCCCAGATATTTCAACAATTCGAGTTTTTAAGAATGGATTGCTTATGCCGCGATCACAGGTCAACGGTTGGGATTACATTCCCGCATCTCAGGTGATTAGATTTTACGGAACTGAAATTCCCGCGGTGGATTCGGCCATTCGAATTGAGTTTTTGCCAGCCTCTGCGGGCTAGGACTGGAGCTCTTCAAGAACTTCTTTTTTTCTTAAAAGTTCTTGAGGGGTTCCTTGTTTCAATATTTCCCCACGACTTAAAATGACCATGTGATCACATTTTTCGATGGTGCTGAGTCGGTGAGCAATGATTAAACATGTTTTATTTTTCATAATTTCAAGAGTGGCTTTTTGAATCAGGCTTTCTGTTTCACTGTCCACGTTTGCTGTGGCTTCGTCCAAAATGACAATGTCCGGATCACGTGCGAGAACTCGCAAGAAGGCAATCAACTGTCTTTCGCCTAATGAAAGATTACTTCCCTTCTCTAAAACTACAAAACCTAGATCACGCCCAGTTCGTCTGAGGTAATCATGAAAGCCTACAAGGCCAAAGGCACGATTCAAGTGGGCATCAGTAATGGTTTCATCGCCAAGAATAATGTTTTCTTTCAGTGTCCCTTTAAATAAATAGGGATCCTGTTGAATCAGTGCGATTCGCTTTCGCAATTCCAGTTGAGAAACATCATTTACGTTTTGATTATCAATTAGAATTTGGCCATCAGTTGCATCATAAAATCGAAGCATCAAAGAGACAAAAGTCGTCTTTCCCGAACCTGTTCGGCCAGTCAAAGCTAAACTTTTCCCTTTGGGAACTGAAAGTGAAATATTTTTAAGAACCCAAGGTAAACTAGGCTGGTAACGAAAAGAAACATTTTTAAAATCCACATTTCCCTGAAAACGTTTTGTGATTTCGATATTCTCATCAAAGGATTCGGTTTTTTGATTAAACAATGTTTTAAGTCGATCAGCACTGGTCAAAGAATTTTGGAATTGCTGGTATTTTTCTAAGATTTCTCGGATGGGATGAATGATATCTTGGGAATTAAGAACAAAAGCTATCAGTGCAGCCATAGCCATTTCCCCTCTCAGCGCAGATGAGCCTGCTAAGTACAGCGCACTTATCACCACAGAGGCATTCAGTAAGTTCATTGAAGGCTGCATCAGAGCATAAGCTTTAACGGACTTCATACTCAGATTCCAATATTCAGTCGACAATGATTTCATTTGTTTTTTAGAGGAATTTTGTTGATTCAGAATTTGGATGATTTTCATGCCATTAAAATTTTCAGCTAAAAATCCATTCATTTCTGCGAGCTTCTTTTTTTGAGAAACTAAAATGATTTTAATTTTTTCAGTTAGCCAATAAGCAATATATGTAAAGACTGGAACTAAAATGAGGCTTAACAATGTCAGCTTCACTGAAATAATCATCAGTGCTACAAGAATAGAGACTAAAATAACGGATTGAACAAAAGCCGTGACGACACCGTCTGTAAAGAGCTCTGCTAAAGTGTTGGGATCATTTGTAAGCCGAGTCACAATTCGACCCGTCGAGTTTTGATTAAAAAAATCAAGTGGCAGCTTTTGTACGTGCTTCACTAAATCCACGCGGACTTCATGGATGATCCGATTGCCAAGAAAACTAAAAAGGCTAAATTGTCCGAATTCAAAAATCGTCTTAGAGATTTCAAGGCCTAAATAAATAAGAGCTGCTGTCGCTAAAAATGCAACATCTTTGTTTTGGAATCCTTTTTCAGCTGCCATTCCTATTAAAAAAGGAACTGCCCGAGAAAGTGCAGCTAAAATAAAGATGAGGATAACCAAAATTGCCACTGAGCCCCAGTGCCTTTTGAGGTAGGGTTTCATAAAGACAAAAAGATCACCGTAACCCATGATAGATCGAGATTCGTTTTGATTTTCTTGATCTAGCTTCATGATGACAGACCTTCATTTTGAATTTTTTGAAAAATTTGAAGTGTGGGACTATTCCTCAGGGCCTCACTCCAGAGACCTTGATATTCCACATGCCCTTCGCGCAATACGAGTACTTTTTGTGTTGTTTTAACTGTTGAAAGTCGATGAGCAATGACGATGTAGGTTTTGAGTGGGTCTGCAAAAAGTTGTTTGCTGATCTGATGTTCTGTTTCCGTATCAACAGCAGAAAGGACGTCATCTAGAATCATCAGTTGAGGATTGAGTGCGTAGGCTCTGGCTAAGGTTAATCTCTGCTTTTGACCACCGGAAAGATTCACGCCTTTTTCGCCGAGCAAGGATTTCTCTTTTTCAGGAAGCCTATCCACCTCTTCATCCATTTGAAATTTAGCGAGCTCTGACCAAAGTCTTCGATCGAGGCTTTCGTGATCAAACTCTGTGCTTGAGTAGCCCATCAAAACATTATCAGCCACCGAACGACCAAACAAGAACGGTTCCTGGGGAACCAGCTGCATATTTTTCCTCAAGGATTCCAGTGTGTAATTGGTATGGGGAACGCCATTAATTAAAATCTGACCCTTTTCGAGATTGTAGAGACGAAGGACCAAGTTGATCAAAGTGCTTTTTCCAGAACCAATGGGGCCAAGAACTGCCCATTTTTCACCGGCCACAATTTTGAAATTTATATTTTGAAGAGTCCATTGCGGAGAGGATTCGTAACGAAAAAAGACATCGCGAAATTCTAAACTTTCAAAATGATCCAGCTGTAAAGTTCCAGAGTCGGGTGTGTCCGTTTGTGTTTTTAGAACATCTTTTACGCGTATAAAAGAAGCCATTCCTTTTTGCCAGTACGACAGACCTAATCCTAATGCAGTCATAGGCCAAACCATTTTTTGAATGTAGCGATGAAAAGCAATAAAAGTTCCGACCGTGGCAGCGCCAGACATGACATCATCTTTGGCTACAAACAAAAGAATGACACCGCCAAAGGTGGCCGACAGCTGCATCACAGGCATAAAAATCGCATCAATGATGGAAGTCTTAAAACTTTGCTTTTCCAGTTTTTTTGAAACCGCTTCATAAAGTTTAAGTCTAATTTTTTCGAGCCCAAAGCCCTTGATCACTCGTGCGCCACTGATCTGCTCTTCTGTGAACTGAGTTAAGTCGGCGTAGATGTCCTGCTGTTTTTTGTAATTTTCTTCGATTTTGGCCATCACGAACCAAATCATGATTGGAACCAGTGGGATGAGTATCAGCGATTTCCAAGTCCACTCGGCATTAAGTCCCAGCATGATCGGAATCACAATGGAAGTATAGATCAAGCCATCAGCTAGAATTAAAAAGCCGGGACCAATACCTTGCCTGAAAGACTGAACATCATTGGTCATCAAGCTCATCAATTCACCAGGAGGGTTTTTTTGAAAAAAACGAGACCCCATATGGACCACATGATCAAACAAAGTCAGCCTGAGGTGCTCACCAGCCGTCGAGTGAAACTCTCCCCATTGGCGACGCCAACCGTAGCGAAAAAACGACAAGGAAATCATAACTCCGGCGAACATCATGCAGGTCTTGGCAAGCTCTGAAAGAGGCGTTTGCTTTTCAATCTGATCGATTCCCATTTTTATAAAAAGTGGCCAAATGGAATCCAAAAAGTTGGTCACGATAAGAAGTGATAGGCCCAAAATAAAGGGACGTTTATTATGACGTACATAATACAGAAAGGGTCTTTTTATGAGCTTGGTGTTGTCGGACATGGACTTGTTAGACGTTTGAACAAATGGAATGTCAAATTCTAACTAGCTCTGCCAGTTGCACTCTATTGTAAGCAATTAGATTAGGCTCGTTTTTTGACTTTTTTGCTAAGGTGTCGTTGGGCTTCTCGCTTGTAAGCAGAGACTAAAGATTCAAGGATCACATTTTCTGGAATTTTTAAGATAGAAACAAGTTCAGCAATGATATTGAGAGGTACTTTTGAGTGACCGTTTTCAATCAAAGATATAAACTGAGGGATTTTGTATCCTAAATGCTTGGCAAGTTCCTGTTGTGTCAGATCTGCTTTCGTTCGGTAGTTTCTAATAATTTCGCCAATTTCTATAAAATTCTCCTGCATTCACTGGTGAGACAATCCTTTGATCATTCAGGAACTGACAAGAGCAGTCAAAGGTAAAACTAAAAGTAAGCTATTTACTTAAATACAATTTGTGTTTTCATTTCTTCGTGCAATCTGTGAACGTGTTGACAAAGTCTTCGCAGATGAAACAATTTGAGCGCATTGAGTTTTTCATTGGCCATCACTTTGCCTTTGCCCTGGGTTCCAAGCCCGGGATTTGAGGATTGTTAGGACGCAAGCCTAGTTTAATTTTGTTAAACTCTCGCCCTTGCCTGCTAACTTAATAAGCACTTCGTGATTTAGAGCCTGGGCGCTGGCGAGTTCAGTTAGAACCAGTGTGATGATCATGCTGATTAACAAGATGTAACCAAAAAAAATGTGCTTTTTGTAAGTGACGGCCATAGATTCCCTTCCATGAGAAATTGACTGATAAAAGAATAGGTTCCAAAACGGAACCGATGCAAAGTGAAAAGCAAAAAATGAGTCAACGCGTTGATTGAAAAAGCTGAGCAGTCTAATAGACTTAATGCTGTTGGCTTTGCAGATATTCCTCGTTATATAATTGAAAGTCTATTGAAAATGCTAAAAAGGGGGCGATGTGAAATCCTCGATCGAAACGACGGCGATGAATCCTCAAGCTGTGGGAACTCAAGCTGCGGATGATCTATCTCGAAATTTTGCGTTCACAACGAAGTTGGATGCAATCGTTGCTTGGGGCAGAAAAAATGCTTTATGGCCGCTTCCTTACGGGACTGCTTGTTGCGGTATCGAATTGATGAGCGTGATGGGTCCTAAATATGATCTCGCAAGATTTGGCGCGGAAGTTGTCAGATTTTCCCCAAGGCAAGCAGATCTGCTTGTTGTGGCTGGAACTATCACTGAAAAAATGGCCCCCATTCTTGTTCGAATTTACGAACAAATGCTCGAGCCCAAATATGTTTTATCCATGGGGGCTTGCGCTTCTAGCGGTGGATTCTACCGGGCCTATCATGTTCTTCAAGGCTGCGATAAAGTCATTCCTGTTGATGTTTACGTTCCGGGATGTCCTCCAACGCCTGAGGCTGTTTTAGACGGCGTGATGCTCCTTCAAAAAATGATTGCAGACCTTCAACCACGTCCTTGGAAGGACAATTGGAAAAATCCCTATGACCAAGCTTGAAGAATTAAAAGCCGACCTCAGTCGTTCGATGGATGTTTCAAAAATGAAGTTTTCCCACAAAGTGGGTGATGACATTATCGAACTTGAAACGACACAACTTATTCCTGTTTTAAAAATCTTTCGTGAAAGCTTACGTTTTGATTTTTTAATGGATATTTGCGGCGTTGATTATCCAAGTCGTCAAAAAAGATTTGATGTGGTCTACCACTTGTTTTCTTCAAAAGATGGTGCTCGAGTCCGATTGAAGGTTCAGCTTTCTGAAGGCGAATCAGTTCCTTCGGCTTTAGCTGTTTGGCGTGGTGCTGATTGGTTCGAGCGTGAAGCTTATGATATGTTCGGAATTCTTTTCGAAGGTCATCCGAATTTGCGAAAAATTTTGACTCATCATCAATTTGTCGGTCACCCCTTAAGAAAAGATTATGAAGCGGATCATCAGCAGTCCTGCAATGAAGTTTTGCCAGTTCATTTTAATAATGAAGACAATCAACGCGGTGATGTTTTAGATGAAAATTTAGTTCCACTGAATATTGGACCTTCTCATCCAGCGATGCACGGAACTTTACGAATGATGGTCGAACTCGACGGTGAAACCATCGTGCGTGCAAATAACGAAATCGGTTACTTGCATAGATGCTTTGAAAAAATGGCAGAAACCCATCCTTACAACCAAGTCATTCCTTACACGGATCGACTCAATTATTGCTCTGCTCCTTCAAACAACGTCGGCTATTGCCGAGCTGTTGAAAAATTAATTGGAGTCGAGGTGCCTGCGCGCGCACAAGCGATGCGAGTGATTCTGATGGAGCTCTCGCGAATTATCGATCACATCATCGCTGTCGGCACGGGCGGTGTAGATCTAGGTGCGCTGACTTCATTTTTCCATTTGTTCACTTACCGCGAAAAAGTTTACACACTTTTTGAAAAACTTTGCGGAGCAAGATTAACAGTCAGTATGACTCGAATTGGCGGCATGGCTCAAGATGCACCCGAAGGTTGGTTCGACGAAGTTCTCGGATTTTGTAAAGAGATGCGAGCCGGCGTTGATGAAATCACGAAGCTCATGCTCGACAACAAAATTTTTATCAAAAGAACCCAAGGCGTTTGCCCGGTTAAATCAAATGAAGCCATTGAGTGGGGTTATACAGGTCCCATGCTGCGGGCATCCGGAGTCAACTTGGATCTCAGAAAACTGACACCTTACTATGGCTACGAAGAGCTCAATTTTGATGTCCCTGTAGGAACAAACGGAGATATTTTTGATCGCTACCTCGTGCGAATCGAAGAGATGCGCCAAAGTATTCGCATCATCGAACAAGTCTGCAAAAAAGTGCCCGGTGGTGATTTCACAATTCGCGATAAAAGTTTAGTTCTGCCCGATAAAAAAGATGTTTACGGAAACATTGAAGGTTTGATGAATCACTTTATGCT
>Ga0114979_10001769_pt1 | contig 14581 bp, 14 predicted proteins | sample S_140625_EF_Meta_FD_87315 | JGI IMG/M metagenome (GOLD analysis project Ga0114979, IMG submission 87315) | Freshwater microbial communities from Lake Simoncouche, Canada to study carbon cycling - S_140625_EF_MetaG | ecosystem: Environmental > Aquatic > Freshwater > Lake | place: Lake... | reverse complement strand
TTGCACTGTTGTCGGCCTGGTTGCCGTTGAGGCCGGTGGCGTTGCTGTCCTCGTAGCGCGCCCCCACCGCCAGCGTGCTGCCATCGGCCGACAGGGCGACAGAACGGCCAAAATCGTCACCCGCCCCCGTGTTACTCGCCTTCACGTAAGCCTGCTGGCTCCAGGTGCCGCCACTGCGGGTGTAGACATACACCGCGCCGCTGTTGCTTGCACTGTTGTCGGCCTGGTTGCCGTTGAGGCCGGTGGCGTTGCTGCCCTCTTGGGCCGCCCCCACCGCCAGCGTGCTGCCATCGGCCGACAGGGCAATAGACCCGCCAAAGGAGTCACCCACCCCAGTGTTACTCGCCTTCACATACCCGATCGCACCGAGCATTTGCTCGAACACTGCCAGCTCGCCGCCCGTGGTGCAGCCCGTCACGTTGCAGGCTTGGAGCCTGAAACGCGTGTTGTCCCAATTGGTCAAGTGCACCGGTATCGTCATGGCCAAGCTGGTGGCCGACGCGGCCAGCGCAGTGCCTTCATTCACCCAACCCGCATTGCTGACGTTCTTCTGCATCTGATAACTGGTCGCCCCGCGCACTCCTGTCCAGACAAAGTTCAGCGTCTGAATGCCCGTTGTACTCAAGCGCAGCGTGGCCGCTGGCGGGGCCACGGCGTTGCAGCTCACGGTGATGTTGCTCACCGCCCCATTGGCCGTTCCGGTTCCGCTGGCGACCGTGCAGGTCTGCGCCGGATCGCTCGGCTGTTGCGCCACCGTGACGGTGTAGGCCGCCCCCAGGTTCGAGCGATCCGCGAGCGTAAAGCTGCCATCGGCAGCGACCGCCGTCGGCGCCCCGCCGTTGAGGCTGAGCGCCAGACCATTGCCGATGAGGCCGGTCACCGTCCCGCCCACCGTCGTTGTCTGGGGGGCCAGGGTGATGCAGTCGATGCTGACACCGGTGACCGTCGCGGCGAGTGTGCCGACGCCTTGGTTCACCCGACACAGTTGCCCCGCCGGTTGGCTGCTCACGGCCACGGCGTACAAGCTGCCTTGCGGCAGGACGTGGGCGAATCCAAACGCCCCGTCGCTGTTCAGACTCAGGTTGGCATCGGCGCCGCCGGCGCCTGCGTTCAGTTGCAGGCCGACACTGCCGTCCAAGCCGGTGACGCTGCCGCCGATGCTGTAGCTGGGCACCGGGGTGGTGGTGCAGGTGAGCGCCAGATTGGCCACCGTGCAGACCTGACCGCCGGGTTGTTGAACGACCGTAAGGACACTGGGGGTGGCCGGCACGGTGACAGGGATGGTCTCGGGAAAGGTGAAGCTGCCATTGGCCAGCACGGCCAGGGGGCTGCCGCCGTTGAGGCTGACCGCCAGGCCGGTGCCGACCAGCCCGGACACACTGGCGGTGACGGTGGTGGTGTTCGGCAGCAGGGTGTCGCACACGACGTCAACTTCACTGAGGATGGTGGTTGGGTCGATCATGCGCACTCCGGTGGGCACGGTGCAGCGCTGGCCGGTGGGCTGAGCGCTGACGGCCACGGCCAGCAGCCCGGCGGTCACGGGATCGGGGAAGACATAGGCGCCGTTGGCGCTCAGAGTGAGGGTTTGGCTGGCGTTCAGTTCTAACGCCACGGTGCCGCTCAGGCCGCTGACGGTGCCACGGACTTGAACGTTGGGGGCAGGCAGCGGGGCGCAGGCGACGGTGATGTGTGGCAGCGGACCGCTGGCGGGGACAACGCCGCTGCCATTGGCCACAGTGCACAAGAAGCCGGGTGGGCTGGTGATGCTCAGGGTGTAGACGCTGCCCGGTGGCAGTGGGTTGGGAAAGCGGAAGCTGCCGTCGGCGCCGAGCGTGATCGGGTCAGCGCTGTTGAGCAGGATGGTTAGGTTACTGGGCAAGCTGGTACCGCCGCCGGTACCGCTCAGGCCATTGACGCTGCCGCTAACGACGCCGGCCGGGACAGTGGGCGTGGGCGCGACGGCTGCGTTCCCGCCGCCGCCGCAGGCACTCAGGATGAGGGACAAACACAGCGGCAGAACAACAGCCGCGAGTACCCGCAGGGCGGAATGTGGCATTGAGCCTCCGGACAAAGCAGGACGGATCAGGTGTCGACGCTCAGCTACGAACCATTCCGACCGCGCCGGGCCTTCCGACGGGGCTTGGTATCGAGGACAGCAACAGCGTATAGGCGCGACGGACCTGGCCATCGAAAGAAAAGACGGCTGAATACACGCCAATTGATTCGCCGGTGTCGGTCCGCAACGGAGTGGGCTGCGCATGCTGATGGTCGAGTGCCACCACCTGGGGTGGTTGAAGCGCTCGGTCTCGAGCGAGGAGAAGAAGCCCTCCATCGCCGAGTTATCCCACATGTCGACGCGCCCAGCGAGGCCTAACTCAAACGTTGAGCGCCAGCAGGTATCTCGTTGCTCCCATGATCAAGATGGCTGCAGGTGACTTGCCTGCGGGTAGCAGCGCTATGGCACTGTGTATTGCACCGCGTACTGAACTAAGCGGGGCTGTTGACCATCACATTGGACCGGGTGCTCAATCATGGAACGGTGGCGATCCGGCGCGCAGGTTAGCATCGCACCAACAGCACAAGGAGACACCAAGTGAGCCTATCGGCATCCGCCTGCATTGTCGGCGCCTATGAACATCCAACCCGGCTTGCGCCTGACAAGTCCGTGGCCCAACTCCATGCCGAATGCGCGCTCGGTGCCCTGCAGGATGCCGGGCTGAGTCTGGCTGATGTTGATGGCTACTTCTGCGCGGGCGATGCGCCTGGGCTAAGCCCACTCTACATGGCCGACTACATGGGCCTGAAGCTCAAGTGGTACGACGGCACCGAATCCGGTGGATGCTCGTATCTCGCGCACATCGAGCATGCCGCAGCCGCGATTGCATCAGGGCACTGCTCGGTGGCACTCATCACGCTGGCTGGCAAACCGCGCTCAAGCGGGCAGGCCACCGGCACCGCCTTTCGCGCTCCGCCGGTCGATCGGCCCGAGGCCGCCTGGGAGACCGCCTTCAAGTGGACCATCGGGGGTATCTACGGAATGATGATGCAGCGGCATATGTACGAGTACGGCACCACGCTCGAGCAGATTGCCTGGGTGAAAGTAGCGGCGTCGCAGCATGCCCAGCACAACCCCAACGCGCTGCTGCGCAAGCCGGTCACCGTCGACGAAGTAATGGCCTCGCCGGTCATCTCTGACCCGATCCGAAGGCTGGACTGCTGCGTGATCACCGACGGCGGCGGTGCGCTGGTGCTGACCCGACCAGAAATCGCACGCACGCTCAAGCGACCGATCGTCAAGGTCATCGGCTGCGGCCAGACCATGAACACCACGCAAGGCGGCTATCTCGACCTCACCCGCACCGGCGCGCAGATTTCGGGGGCTGCCGCCTTTGCCGAAGCAGGCGTCACGCCCGCTGACATCGACTATGCGTCGGTGTACGACAACTTCACCATCATGGTGATCGCGCAGCTTGAAGACCTGGGTTTTTGCGCCAAGGGCGAGGGTGGGCGCTTCGTGGCTGATGGCAACCTGATCTCCGGCGTGGGCAAACTGCCCTGGAATACCGACGGCGGTGGGCTGTGCAACAACCACCCGATGAACCGCGGTGGTATTACCAAGGCCATCGAAGCGGTGCGCCAGCTGCGCGGCGAGGCCCATCCCGCTGTCCAGGTGAAGGACTGCCGTCTTGCACTGGCTGCGGGGCCTGGTCTGGTACTCGGCCCGGGCCATGCCCACGCCACCGTGATACTCGAACGGGAGTGAACTCATGAGCAACATCAGCAACACCAATCACGAACAGGCTCAGTCCCCGGGCTTCGAGCAGGATCCTTTCGCGAGTGCTTTTCCCGAAACCCGCGAATTTTGGTCGGCCGCCGAAGCCGGCCGACTGATGCTCAATACCTGCGAAGACTGCCATCGACCGCACTGGTATCCGCGTATGGTCTGCCCCCTGTGCGGCAGCACCCGACTGCGCTGGCAGCAGGCGACAGGCAAGGGCACGCTCTACGCTTTCAGTACCGCTCGACGTGCAACGCCTGCCTACACCCTGGCCTATGTTCAATTAGCCGAAGGCCCGACCCTGCTGACCAATGTGGTCGAGGCCGACCCCGATGCTCTGGCAATCGGCATGTCGGTACAGGTGACATTCCGGCGTGCCGAAGAGGGCCGGATGATGCCCTTCTTCAAGCCTGATTCCCCGATCTGAGGCTATCTGCCGCAACCAAGCAACTGGCGCAGACAGGCGAGCGCAGACTGCAGAAGACTCAGATCGCGAGTGCCCTGAGCTAAACCGTCCAACGCAACCCCAGCGTGGTGTCGCGGGACGCATCAAGGTCCAGGCGGAGTCGGGGTTACGATGCTCGGCGCGTCAACTCATCTGGCATTCAACAACCAACTCTGACCGTGCTGCAGGACAAAAAAATCTGATGGCACCGACGAACCCTTTTTTGCTAACGCCAGATCCCGCGGAGGCTGATCCAGGGGCTCATCGCTGAGTCCGTCAAACGTACCCCAGTGGATGCCGATGGCTGATCTGGCCTTGACTTCCTGCATGACCTGCAAAGCCTCTTGCGGGTTGAGGTGAGAGTCCTTCATGAACCAGCGAGGTTCATACGCACCGATTGCGATCGCTGCCAGGTCAAAGCCACCCATGCGTTCACCGATATCACGGGTGTCGGGCGAATACCCCAAATCACCCGAGAACCAGAATCGAAAGCCTGGATGGATCACCGCCCAGCTGCCCCAAAGGGTTTGGTAGCGGTCGCCAAGCGAACGCGCGCTCCAATGCTGAACCGCCAGGAAATGCAATTCGATGGCGTGCGTCTTGCCGGGGATACTCACCTGCTGATCCCAATCCATCGCGAAAACATTGCGCGCAGTGCCCTCCACGACTGCGCCCCTAATCTCTTTCTTGAACCAATGCTGCAAGCCAAGCGGCACATAAAAGCGAATGCCTGGGTGGCCATCCACAAGAGCCTGGACCGTGTCGCGATCGAGGTGATCCCAATGGTTGTGAGAGATCACCACGGCATGAACCGGAGGCAGTTTGTCGAAAGGGATGCCTGGTGCCTGGTGCCGTTTCGGCCCGGCAAAGCTGACGGGGGAAGCGCGGTTTCCCCAGTGCGGATCGGTCAGCAGATTCACACCGTCTACCTGTACCAGCAGCGTCGCATGCCCGACCCACGTCACCCGAGCCTGAAGTCTGTTGCTGTGCAGCAGATCCAGATCCGGCGCCACACCCACAATCGGTGCAGCCGGGGGTTTGGGCAAGCCATCGCGCAAGCGCTCGAACTGCCAGCGCCACAAGCCCGGCTTGTCGGAGCGCTCGGCGTAGCGGTTGACGAATCCGTCCGGACGATGGTGTGACTTGCTCGCGTCGTAGTCGGGGTTGCTGCGCATGCTCAAGTTGCTGCAGGCAACCAGCAAGAGGCACGCTGTGGCCAATAGCACACCGCTGATGTATCGGTTCATTCTGAACATCCTGCCCTTGCCTTTCTGACAGTGATCTCAGGGGTTCAAGCCGGTGGGGCTGCGCCCGAACACGCCTGCCCCCGCGAACCGCCCTGCCGTGCCGGCGACTTCTTCGATGCGCAGCACCTCGTTCCATTTGGCCATGCGCTCGCTGCGCGCAAAAGAGCCCACCTTCAACTGGCCCACCTGCCAGCCGATGGCCAGATCGACGATCGTGGTGTCTTCGGTCTCGCCCGAGCGCGCCGAGACGATCGCGGCATAACCTGACTCCTGAGCCGCTTGCCAGCACGCCAGCGTTTCGCTCAGGGTGCCGCGCTGGTTGGGCTTGAGCAGCACGGTGTTGGCGGCGCCCGCAGCCGCGGCATCGCGCAACAGCGCTGCATCCGACACCAGGAAGTCGTCGCCCACCACCTGCATTCGATGGCCCACCGCCGCGGTGAAGCGCGCGAAAGCGGCAGGGTCGTCCTCGGCCAGCGGGTCTTCGATGCTGGCGATCGGAAACCGCTCACACCAGCGCAGCAGCAGCTCGATCAGCCCGTCGCTGTCGAGTTCACGTCGCTCCAGCCCCAGCGTGTAGCGGCCACCCTGACCGAAGTCGCTGGCGGCGATATCGAGTGCGATGGCCACCTGTTCGCCAGGCACATAACCGGCGCTTTCAATCGATTCGACCAAGGTGTCGAGTGCCTGCTCATTGGTGTCAAAGGCTGGCCACCAGCCCCCTTCGTCGGCCACGCCCAGCAGGCTGCCGCGCTGGCGCATCAGCAGCCCGGCATGGCGGTAGACCTCGGCCGTCCACTCGAGGGCCTGAGCAAAAGAACCAGCGCTTGGGCACACAACCATAAAGTCCTGGATGTCGACTCGCCGGCCGGCGTGTGCGCCTCCACCAAAGATCTGGATCTGCGGCATCGGCAGCATCAGATCACCGTCGCCACGCAGATACCGATACAGCGGCACGCCGTGCGCCGCCGCCGCCGCGTGGGCCGCCGCCATCGACACAGCCAGCGTGGCGTTGGCGCCCAGGCGCGTCTTGTTCGGCGTGCCGTCCAGTGCGATCAGCGCCTCGTCCAGCGCGGCCTGGTCATCGGCCGCCAGGCCGGTCACCCGATGTGCGATTTCGCGGTTTACATGGCCGATGGCACGCTGAACGTCCAGGCCGCCAAAGGACTCGCCGCCGTCACGCAGCTCCAGCGCCTCGCGAGATCCTTTGCTGGCGCCGGCTGGCACGATGGCACGGCCGGTGGCGCCGCCCTGCAGCTGCACCTGGGCTTCCACGGTGGGGCGGCCTCGGCTGTCCCACACGCGGCGCGCGTGCACGGAACGGATGGTGGTGGCAGCGGTCATTGTTCGAGTTCCTTGCGCCAGGCGGCACTGACGTCGGCCAGACGAGTCACGGGTTGCTGCAACAGCAGGCGCGCCACTCGGCGCACGACATCGCGCTGGGTGGTGGCAGTGAGGTATTCGACCGGCGACTTGCCATCCACGCGCGCCAGCAGCAGGCCTGGCAGCAGCGCCGCGGCGCGGCGCTCGAGTTCTTCACGCGGCTCCCAGTCCACGCCGGCAAGGTAGGTCTCGGCCAGCGCCGCAAATCCAGCGAGGAAGTCGACCCGCGTCGCGGGCGTCCAGAGACATTTCAGCAGCAGATGGTTCAGGCAGAACGCCAGATCGAAAGCAGGATCGCCCCACCAGGCGCATTCGGCGTCCAGCAGCACTGGGCCGGTGGGGCCGATCAGGATGTTCTTGGGGCTGACGTCGCCGTGAACCAGGGTGCGCTTGTTCGACTGCGTCTGCTCGATCAGCGCCTGCAGGCGTTGCGACAGATCGGGGTGGCGCTGCGCCGTGGCCAACAGGTAAGGCTCGAGGCGGATGTCGAAGAAGGTCGCGTCGGTATCGAACAGAGGCCCCAGTTCGCCCGCGCGCGCTGCGGCGTAAGCGTGAATATGCATCAGGGTGCGGCCAACGGCTTGCGCTGTGGCGGTGTCGGCGTGTCCGTCGCGCAGCATGGTTTTCCACAAGCGGTGATCGGCCGGCGCCAGCCACTGCATCACCAGGACGCCCAGGCCAGGATGCTGTCCCAACACCGGCGGCGTACAGCCGGGCTGTGCCGCCTGCGCCACCTGCATCCAGCGTGCTTCGTACTGGTTGCGCTCGATCGGCGCGTGCCAGTCGGCGGCCACGCGCAACTTGGCCAGCGCGCGCTTGGCGCACACCGGGCCACGCGCGGTGGCAATGTGCCAGATGTCGGAAGACACGCCGCCCGTCAGGGCCTGGCCACTCAACGCTTCGTCGCCGGCCAGTCCCAGATCGCGCAGCGCCTGGGCGAAGGCGGCCGGCACAGGCTCAAGCTCGGCATCGACCATCCTCAGCCGGCGTCGCGGTTGACGTCGACCAATTTAACCAGCGCATACAAGGCCTGGTTCAGTGGGGTGGGCACGCCGAGCTCTGCGCCGCGACGCACCACGAAGCCGTTGAGATGGTCAATTTCGGTCGGCCGGCCGCGCGCCATGTCCTGGGCGGTCGACGAACGCTGGCCCGGCATGGTCGTAGCGATGGCGGCCATGGCAGCCATCGAGGCGTCGAGGTCAATCGACTGACCCGCGGCCCGCGCTACTGCCACCACCTCGCGCACCACAGCGCGTTGCAGATCGACGATGGCCGGCAGATTAGCCATGCGCCCATAAGGTTGCCGGGTCAGGCCCGACACCGCGTTGTAAGCGCAGTTGACGATCAGCTTGCGCCACAGTTCGCCGAAGACGTCGGGCGAGACGCGCACCGACACCTCGGCGCTGGCAAACAGATCCACCACCGATTGCAGCCGCGACATCAGTGCTGCGTCGGCCGCAGCGGCGGCATTGATCGGGCCGATGACCAGATGGCCCTGGCCATGGTGATGCACCTCGCCCGGCGCGGGCATTGCCGTGGCCACGTAGACCGCCGCCGGCACCACGGCCTGGGTCAGGTGTCGCGCCAGGGTTTCGGCGTTGTCAACGCCGTTTTGCAGGCTCATCACCAGCGCGTCGGGATTGAGCAGTGGGGCCAACTGGCGCGCCACCGCGGCGGTGTCTGGCGACTTCACGCAGAACAGCACCAGGTCAGCGCTGCCCGCCGCCGTCAGATCAGTGGTGGCGGCCAGCGACACCGCGTGGATCTGGCCGCTCATATGCAGTCGCAGCCCCCGTTCGGCGATGGCCTGAACATGCGGTGCGCGACCGATCAGCGTCACCGCATGGCCGGCACGGGCGAGCATCGCGCCGTAGAAACTGCCGACGGCACCGGCACCGACCACCACAGTAGAACGAAGAGCTTGCGTCATGGAGCGAGAAAATCAGCTGAATCGGAAGCAGTGCCTTATTCGGGACGCTACGAACTACTGCAAGCATACCGACTGGCCGGGCGCCGAGCATTATGCTCGCGAAGCTCAGAGGAAACTTCCTTGACTTGTCCGTGGCCCCATCTTCTCCAGAGCAGGCGGCTCCTCAAAAACCGGGGCGGTTCAACAACAAAATCTTTTACTGATCGAGACCAGCAATGAAAACTGCCCGTCAAATTGCATTGATCTTCATAACGCTCGTGATAATCGCATGCACTTGGATTTCGCCGATGGATGAGTCCGCCAAAGTACATATCGATACGGGACTCAAAAGGGCTCTGGTTAGCTTTGCCAGCGCACGGGCACTTAGCAGTGTCTTATCAGTGATACAGGCTGCACAACTGGACATCCAGCCAGCGGGCATTGGTGTCACGTTATCGCCAGGCCAATTACTGGCCCCTGCAAATGAGCTGGTAAAGCATTTCGCCGATTTGATGTTGTTGGCATGCGTTGCATTCGGAATTCAAAAGGTCCTGATCAGTATCAGTGGCTATTGGTTGATCTCGATTGTGCTATCAGTGGTGGCGCTTTCCTGGGCGGCCTGCCAGCTCCGACAAAACCATGCACCCAGATGGTTGTCGAAGGCGTTTCTGTTGATTCTGATGCTGCGATTCGCGGTACCCGTCGCCATGCTGGGAACCGACGTGCTTTCGCAGAAGTTTCTGACAGAAGACTATGCCAGAGCCCAAGCAGCGATCGATACGACTGCTTTTGAGGCAAACAAGGTCAAAACACAGGAGCCACCGCCGAACACCGCCAGTGGATGGCTGCCTAAGCTGCCCGATTGGGTTCCAAGCATTCCCGAAGTCCAGGCACGGTATTCGAAATTGAAGCAGACCGTGGAGCAGTCAACAGAACACATGATCATGCTGATGGTCGTGTTCCTGCTGCAGACTCTGGTGCTGCCGCTGCTATTGATCGGAGGTTTATTCGGAATGGCAAAGGGGGGAATAACCGTGGCAAGCAACCCTTTGAAATGAACTCGCGACCTTGCCACGCGCCTCTAATGACCGGCCAGGCATTCTTGGGACCAAAGACTATTTTTGTGCGCCCCCTGCGCCAGCGGACCCGGCTCAGGCCAGCGGAATATCGATGCGGCGACCCGACACGACCAACTTGTCAACCAGCTGCACGACGAAGGCACCCGAAGCCGAGTAGGGATCGAATTTGGGGTGCTGCATCATGATCATCGGATCGTTTTCAGACAGGCTCACATGGGCCATGAACCATTCCGGGTAGCGACGCTCAGTGATTTCTTCCAGATGGAGCATCTCGACGTCGCGGTGGCGACGGTCGGCGACGATCTTGGCGTAGCAGGCATTGACAGCGCTGCGCTCGCCCTCGAGCACCTGCAGGTAGAGGCCCTGGCCATGGCAGAGCACACCGGTGATACCGCTGGCACGATTGTTCGCCTGGGCCGTCGACAGGATCGAGGCGGTCATGGTCGAGGTCTGTGGCCCGACCGCACGGCTGACGTAAAGCAGGCGGATCTGCATCACATAAGCGCTCCGAGTTCATCGATGCCGCCTGCCTCGAGATGCTCCAGGATCAGGCTGAGCGAGGCAGTGTTCTTTTCGTCTTCGGCATCGGCCAGCGCGTCAATCAGCACGTCGCGAATCTCGGAGGCCGACACCAGCTCCATGTCCCATTCGGGAAACAGCCGCTCGCGCACCTCATCGGTTTCGCTGAGAGTGACGACATGCTCGTGGCGCGGATCAGCTCGGATGCGGTCCATAAGTTGGGTGACGTTATCGCGCGGCCCCTCAATCCACTGAAAGAACACACCGCTGCCGTACACCAGCAGGCCTGTGATCCCGCGAGCCGGATTCCAGCGCCGCGCCGCAGCGATGATATGGGCCACTGCAGCCTCATCAACGCCGGCCGACGCGCGGCTACAGTAGATCGTCTGGTGCAGAAGCGGCAAGCCGTTGATCGAAATCGGCTCGTCGCTCTGTGCGCGATCAGGGGCGTTCATGAGGGGCGTCTCCGGAAGATGCCATGCAACTCGGTCGGCGCAATGGTGAAAGCCAAGGATAGCGCACGTTCGATGACCTCGCGCGCCAGCTGTTGGAGATCCTGGATTATTCGGGCAGTCTCGAAGATCTGGAAAACACCCGAAAGGAGTGCCATCTGCCGCAATTGGCCTCAACTCGCCACACGATTCGGATCAATGACGTCATCTTGCCGGCGCCGCCAGACTTTCGACGCCTTGAGCCGCCCTTAGGTTTTTTGCCGTCCTCGATGGCACGGTCGATATGCACTACCGTGAAGCCGGCGTGGAGCGCGTTGTCACGCTATTCGCTTCTCGATTGAAACCAGTCCTGTCGAATTATTTGCTGCAGCGCACCGCTTGTACGAGAGCGCGGGCTTCCAGCACTGCAGCCCCTTTGGTCGATGCAGGCTCGAACCCAACGGTGTTTTCATGACGCCCGACCTCACGAGTCATGCTGCATGACACCAGCGCCAAACCGTGTCGCCACGACGCCCAGCGCGATGTCTGTTGCTTGAAGGGCCTCATCGATGTCGGCGGGCGTATGGGCCAGCGACAGAAACATGTTGTGGCGCGGATGCAGGTACACACCATGCTCGAGCGCCACCTGAGTGAAGAGCATGCCGCGCTCGAACGACGGGTCGTCATCGAAGAGCACCTGAGGCATTTGCGCAGGGCCGCTCTGACGGATACCCACACCGTGGCGCCGTGCCTGGGTCTGCAGACCCGCACGCAAGCGCTCGCCCATGCGCTGCATATGGGCGATTGCATCGTGCTGCGCGAGCACATCGAGTGTAGCCAACGCAGCCGCCATTGCGACGCTGCCACACCAGAACGAACCCGTGGCATAGACCTGTGCGGCCGCCTCGCGATAGGCGTCATTGCCTGAGACGAAGGCGAGCGGATACCCGTTGGCAATCGCCTTGCTCCAGGCCGACAGATCGGGGCGCACTCCCAAGGGCTCCCAGCTGCCCCGCATATCGAGTCTGAACCCGGCGCGCACATCGTCGAGCACCAGGGCCGCATGATGTGCATCACACAATCGGCGCACGCCTTGCGCAAACTCGACACTCGGCAGCTGCTGGTCACGGCCGAAATCATGCTTGAACGCCGAGACGATCACAGCCGCCACATCACCCCTTACAGACTCGAACGCCTGCTGCAGGCTGTGCAGATCGTTGTAGTCGAAATAGCCGAGATGGGTGCGGTCTTCGGCAGTGACGCCCGATGGATAAGGGGTACACCACGGCGCTGCCCCGTGATACGCATTGCGCGCCACCAGCACCTTGCGTCGCCCGGTTGCAGCCCGTGCGATCGTGACGCACAGCGTGGTCGCATCGGTGCCGTTCTTCTGAAAGAGTGCCCAGTCGGCATGCGGCAGCAGGTCAACCAGACGCTCTGCCAGCTCCACCATGCGCCCGCTCGGCCCGGTCATCAGATCACCCAGGCTGGCCTGGCGCGCGGCCGCTTCATCCACCGTAGGGTTGCGGTAACCCACGATCATCGGGCCATAGGCGCACATGAAATCGATGAAACGGCGGCCATCGGCATCGCGCAGCCGACATCCCTCAGCCGCCTCGAAAAATTGCGGGTAATTCGGGGGCAAGGAGGCCACATTCATGTGGCCGAACATACCGCCCGGAATCACGCGTCGGGCGCGTTCACGCAGCGCGGTGTCTTGTGCTCGGGCGAAGGGTAATGAATCCAATGGCGCGTTGGCATGCATGTACTGACCCCGAAATGAGCGGTTGATTGAGCGAGTAGGTGCTGGAGATCTTAGATCCTCAACAGCAAGTCAGGTGGCCGTCATTGTCGCAGGGCTTACCCGACGCCGTCGCCAAGCCGCCGGCGCTATGCCGTACTCGCAGCTAGACGCGCGCTTGAAGGCGGTGTCGGTCTGGTAGCCGACCTCCTCGGCGACGCGCGCCCTCGGTGCGCTGCTGCCTGCCAGACGATTCGTAGCCCGCAGCGTGCGCCACTGCGCCAGGTACTGCATCGGCGTCTGACCGCCACAGCACGGGCTTCGATGTCTTGCGTCGTCTGGGATCCGCGATGCGTATGTCGTGAACGACAACGAACCCATCAAACTCTGCCTGATCGGCGGGATCGAAACCGTCGAACTTCTGGGGGTCAGTTCATGCCCGGGGCAGTTCACCGATTGCATGCGGGCAGCAATACAGTGGAACATGGACGCTTTGACAGGAAGGCCATGACCTCGCTGCCAACTCGCTCAAAAGACAATCCGTGGAAATTGAAGACGCCACCTGGCACATCCGAATACACGATGCATACCGACGAAAAGGATGGTGTGAAGATTCTCGTCTGCACTGTGGGCAGCACGGTGCTGCACTACGACTTGCGTTGCATTGACGATCTGAGCGCCATGCTCAAACAGGCAGGCGATTGGGTGGAACTTGGCGCTGCAGATGAACAAAAGCCTGCGAAAGAAGGAACAGTCGAGGCATGGGGACGTTCAAAAGCGAACCCATTGGGCGGCTGGTATGGCCTGAAGAAGGGCCTGCGCGGGCGTTTTGCAGTGTACGTGCCTCCGCTGATGGAGGAACTCGGGCTATGTGAGCTTGAACACAACGCCAGGAACAATCGGATTCGCGCCAAGTAATCGCAGCAAATCTGACCAGCGACCATCAAACGCACTTGAGCTGTGGGCGAGGATCCGTGAGGCGTACTTCGACACCAATGTCCCCCTCTATCCGCTGTCGGCGAAAGCCGCGAAGGCGGCCAGGTCACCGAAGAATCGTTGACGATTCGAAACCCATTCGAGCCCTGAAAAGCATGAACCGCTCAGCCTGCTCGCAATCATTCGGCCCAAGGAAACAGGCGGATTCGGTTCAGATAGCCGGATGTATCGGCTTGAACGATGTCATCGGCCCGGTGCGGATTCACCTCACCCGCAACGATCTGCGCGGATTCGCTGTGTCGGCCACGGGGGCGGCCTGCGGGCTTGGCGTGTTTCTTACCGTCCCCGGTCTGGTCGATGATCGCCGCTTGCGCCAGCGTCCTGTGCCCGGAACCTCGAAGGCCCGCTCGTGAGCAACGCCCTGTCGATGGCCCTGCCATTGCTCGTGAATACCGTGCTGGTGGTGGCCGCCATTCTGCTGCACTACGAAGTGCTGTATCAGCTCGCTCGACGCTTGCCGCACATTGGCATCGCTGCGCGTTATCGGATCCTGCTGGGCGTAGCCATCATTTTCGTGGCGCATGTGATCGAGATCTGGCTCTTTGCTCTGGGCTATCTGGTCTCGATGCAGATTGAGGGCATGGGTGGTCTCACCGGCGAGCCTTCGGGTCACGGGGTGTTGCTCGATTGCGCCTATCTGTCATTCATCACTTTCACCACCGTGGGCTATGGCGATCTGGTTGCGCACGGGTATCTGCGTTATCTCACCGGCATCGAGGCATTGACCGGACTGATTCTCATCACCTGGTCGGCCTCATTCATGTTCCTTGAAATGCAAAAAGATTGGGCCGACGCACGTGAGCCCCAGGAGCCTTAGTCGACATGCCCGATCACCGCGACGACGCGCTCGTCAACCGAGTCACCGAACTCGAAATCAAGCTGGCCTGCACCGAAGATCTCGTCGATAAGCTCGATGCGGTGGTGATTGATCAGCAGCATCGCATCGATCAACTGGCCGAGGAGATGGTTCGCCTGCGTGAGCAACTCAGCGCTGCAGCCCTAGCGGGCCCGGGCGCGCCCGCTCACGAGCGGCCTCCGCATTACTGAATCCCACAC
>Ga0114979_10001766_pt1 | contig 14600 bp, 14 predicted proteins | sample S_140625_EF_Meta_FD_87315 | JGI IMG/M metagenome (GOLD analysis project Ga0114979, IMG submission 87315) | Freshwater microbial communities from Lake Simoncouche, Canada to study carbon cycling - S_140625_EF_MetaG | ecosystem: Environmental > Aquatic > Freshwater > Lake | place: Lake... | reverse complement strand
GCGTTCAAGAATCGCGTCGGTGTCGAGGTGTTTCGGTAGCGGCAACTGGACAATATAACCGGTGACCTGGTCGTTGGCATTCAATTCGTCGATCACAGCCTCGACCTCGGTTTGTGACGCGTTGTCGGGTAGGTCACGGCGAATTGAGGCAATTCCGACGTCAGCGCAGTCTTTGTGCTTGCCCCCCACGTACCACTCGGAACCTGGGTCGTGTCCGACCAACACCGTTGCGAGGCCAGGCACGATTCCCTTGATGCGAAGGGCGTCAACGCGAGCCGTGAGGTCGATCTTGATAACCCCGGCGGTCGCCGTGCCGTCCAGCAACCGGGCCGTCATCGGCGTTACTGCTCGAGACCGGGGTAGAGCGGGAAGGCGTCAGTGAGAAGTTTGACGCGTCGTTTGAGTTCGACGGCATCCGGATTCGGCATCAGCGCGTGAGCGATGACATCCGACACTTCGGCGAATTCTGCGTCACCGAAACCGCGGGTAGCGAGTGCTGCGGTTCCAATGCGAACGCCCGAGGTGACCATCGGAGGGCGAGGGTCGAACGGGACCGAGTTTCGGTTGACGGTGATTCCCGCGTCGTGGAGCAGGTCTTGTGCTTCCATTCCGTTCACGCTCGAATTGCGGAGGTCGACGAGGACCAGGTGAACATCGGTTCCACCGGTGAGCACACCAACACCAGCCTTTGTCGCATCGGTAGCGGTGAGGCGCTCGGCGAGGATCTGTGCGCCGCGAATGGTTCGCTCCTGCCGTTCCTTGAACTCGGGCGTTGCGGCGAGTTTGAATGCCGTCGCCTTTCCAGCAATCACATGCATGAGGGGCCCACCCTGCTGACCGGGGAAGACAGCTGAGTTCAACTTCTTTCCCAGCTCTTCATCACGCGACAAGATCAGTCCAGACCTCGGACCGCCGAGAGTTTTGTGCACAGTGGTCGACACCACATCGGCGTATGGAACGGGGCTCGGGTGTACCCCAGCTGCGACAAGTCCGGCAAAGTGGGCCATGTCGACCCAGAGCTTGGCGCCGACCTCGTCCGCGATTTCGCGAAATGCAGCGAAGTCGAGATGGCGCGAGTACGCACTCCAACCTGCGATGAGAACTTGGGGCTTGTGCTCCAGCGCCAAATCGCGCACCACGTTCATGTCGACGAGGAATGTTTCTGGGTCAAGCCCGTAGGCCACGGCGTTGTATAGACGCCCCGAAAAGTTCAGCTTCATACCGTGTGTCAGGTGTCCGCCGTGTGCGAGTTCAAGACCGAGAATAGTGTCACCCTTGGTAGCGATGGCATGCAGGACAGCAGCGTTCGCGGTCGCACCGGAGTGCGGCTGAACGTTGGCGAAGACAGCGCCAAACAACGATTTCGCACGCTCAATTGCGAGCGACTCGGCGATGTCGACGAATTCACAGCCACCGTAATAACGCTTGCCAGGGTAACCCTCGGCGTACTTGTTGGTCAGTACCGAACCCTGGGTCTGCAGAATCGAACGAGGGACAAAGTTCTCGGACGCAATCATCTCGAGGTAGTCCTGCTGGCGACCGAGTTCGAGGTTCAAAACCTCGGCAATCTCGGGGTCAACTTCGGACAGGGGGGCGTTGAATGTGTGAATGTCGTTCACGGGGCTCCTCGCGAAGTGGTCTGTAATGACACCATTCTAGTTTGCCCAGAGCGCTCGTTCTCTGCGCCTCGCGATGAGTGCAACCGTCGCGCCACCTACGAGAACACTTGCACCAATGTAGGGAAGAGCGGTGATTCCGAACGGCACCAGAAGCACCCCGCCAATGAACGAACCGCTACCGATTCCAAGATTCCACGCAGTCGTGCGCATTGCTCCCGCAAAGTCCCGGAGGCGCGGACTAGAGAGTTCCATGATGTATTGCCCGAACAGCGGCTCGGTCACGGCAAAGCCGAGGCTCCACAGCGCGCAGGCCACGATTGCGGCGACGGGCGACCCCGCGACGAGGTTGAGAAGAATCATCATCGACGCCATGTACAGGATCGAAATAGAAATGTTTCGAGAAAGGTTTTTGGGTCTGCGCCCGAGGCGTTCCGCGACGACGATCCCGATTGTGCCACCGACGCCATAGGCCGCGAGGGGAACTGCCACGGTCAACGGAGTGAAGTGGGCGACCTCAATGAGGAACGGGGCGATGTAGGGGTAGAACATGTTTCCCCCGCCAACAACGAGGAAAACACCTGAAACGCCGAGCAACACCATCCGGAAGGAGCGGTCGCGGATGACCGAATGCACTTCACCAGGATTTTCGGTGTGGGGATTGGGGACGGGAATTAGCAAGAAGTACAAACCGACGCTTGCGCCAATTGTCAGAGCCGTCATGATGAGAAATCCGGCACGCCAGTCCGAGAGTGCCGCAAGTGCAGACCCGAGAGGCAAACCAGCGATGAAGGCGAGATTCGCCCCGGCCGAGATGAACAGGAAACCTCGAGAACGCCATCGAGCGGGCAGCATCGTGGTCACGTAGCCCGTCGCAATCATCCAAAACATGCCGTTGCCAAGACCTCCGATAATTCGGGAAGCAAACAACACGTCGTAGTTGGGAGCCAGCGAAGCCATGACATTCGAGACCGTAAACAACCCCACCGACACGATCAACAAGGACTTGCGGCTGAAGCGACGAGTGGTCAACGACATGGGGATAGCAGTGAGAACAACAGTTGCCGCCCACACCGATACCAGAAATCCGATTTGCGACGTGCTGACCTTGAGGTCCGCCGACATCGACGGCAACATGCCCGTCGGCAAAAACTCGGATGTCACCGTAGCGAAAACTGTGAAACCAATAGCCGTCATCGCCGCCCACGGGAAGCGGTCGGTTGATGCGGACGTGGTGCTCATACTCTTGACAGCCTAGGACTTATCGGCCAGCCGCAAACGCGGCGAGCGGCGAGCGCGAACTACGCGAGTCGCTGCTGGAGGTTGGCGTCCAGGGTCGCGAGGAACTCCTCGGTCGTTTCCCACTTCTGGTCGGGACCGACGAGCGACGCAAGGTCTTTCGTCATGTGTCCAGCTTCTACCGATTCGATGACTACTTCTTCGAGGGTCACGGCGAAGTCGATGAGCGCCTGGTTTCCGTCCAACTTTCCGCGGTGCTGAAGGCCCCGGGTCCACGCGTAAATCGATGCAATCGGGTTCGTTGAGGTCGGCTTGCCCTGTTGGTGATCGCGATAGTGTCGCGTCACCGTTCCGTGGGCCGCTTCGGCTTCGACGATCTTGCCGTCTGGTGTGGTGAGGACCGACGTCATGAGTCCGAGCGAACCGAAACCCTGAGCTACAGTGTCCGACTGGACATCGCCGTCATAGTTCTTGGTCGCCCAGACGTATCCGCCCTCCCACTTCATCGCACTCGCAACCATGTCGTCGATGAGGCGGTGTTCGTAGGTGATTCCGGCCTTGGCGAACTTGTCGGCGAATTCGGCGTCGAAGATCTCTTGGAAGATGTCCTTAAATCGACCGTCGTAGGCCTTGAGGATGGTGTTTTTGGTCGACAGATAGACGGGGTAGTTGCGCGTCAATCCGTAATTGAGCGAGGCGCGAGCAAAATCACGAATCGAGTCATCGAGGTTGTACATCGCCATCGCGACGCCGGCGCTTGGAGCTTGGAAGACCTCGAATGACTGAGCCTCGGTGCCGTCGGCCGGGGTGAACGAAATCGAGAGCGTTCCGGGGCGGTCAAACGTGAAATCGGTCGCGCGGTACTGGTCGCCGAACGCGTGACGGCCGACGATGATGGGCTTGTTCCAGCCGGGGACAAGTCGGGGAATGTTTGAAATGATGATCGGCTCGCGGAAAATCACTCCGCCGAGAATGTTACGGATCGTCCCGTTCGGGCTCTTCCACATCTTTTTGAGTTTGAATTCCTCGACGCGTGCTTCGTCCGGCGTGATTGTCGCGCACTTCACGCCAACTCCTTGCTTTTTGATCGCGTTTGCCGCGTCGATCGTGATCTGGTCATCCGTCTCGTCGCGCTTCTGGATTGAAAGGTCGTAGTACTCGAGAGTTAGGTCGAGGTAGGGGTGAATCAGGCGATCCTTGATGAATTGCCAAATGATTCGGGTCATTTCATCACCATCGAGTTCTACGACGACTCCGTCGACCTTGATTTTTTTCACGACTAAACCTTTCGATGCACGGTTGCCCCCAGTCTAATCCACCGCTGGCGGTGAGAAATTTGAGTGAGTCCAAGACAAGTTGATACCATTGTGGTACCATAACAGTATGGCAACGACACTCAGGCTCCCCGACGACATCGACGCGCGGCTGACAGACATGTCAACTGTCACCGGCAAATCCCGCAACCAACTCATCATCGAGATCCTCAGTGAAACTTTCAACCGCGAAGACGCCACCGCCGAGGCCGACCGGATTTTCGACAAGTTGATTGCTCGCGACGCCGGGTTGCTCGAGCGTCTTGCCGACGCATGATTAGCTACCTGTCCTTTGAGGTTTACGTTCGACAGATTGAAAAACGCGGGTTTGTGGTTCGTGACCTCGGCCTTGTTCAGTCAGCGCTCGCTCGGCCAGAAACTTCACTTTTTGGCGCACCTGCCTACCCCACAATTGATCTCAAGGGTGCGGCGCTCATGGAATCTCTCGCGAAAAACTATCCCTTGGTCGACGGGAACAAGCGATCTGCATGGCTGGGCTTAAATTACTTCCTTGAACTCAACAATTGGGAGCTTGTCGCAACCGAGGACGAAGCATTCAAGTACATTCTTGACGTCGCTACAAGCGTGATTGACCTCTCCCAATCCGCCGCATGGATCGAAGCCCACCGCCGCGCCATCTGACCCTTTCCTCGTCGGTGCCTCGGGATACTCTCGGAATAGAAAAGAGATCACGGGAGAAAAGAGGAGAAATGGAAAAGACCTACAGCACCCGGGACGGGCGTTACCAACACATCGAGGTTAGCCGCGAAAAGGGCGACATTAAGTTCGTCGGCGACCGCTCGGGATCGGATTGTTACCACACGCTGAACGCCGAAAACTTTGCGGCTTTCATCGTGAGCATCGATCAGCCGACCGGCACCGACATCATGACCGCAATCGAGACAGTCCTGGAGTCAGACCCCGCGAAATTGTGGGGCGCAATTCACTCTGACGTGACGACTACAGATTTCTCGTGGCAGTCGATGAGCGAAATCGACGACATGATGGACTTCTTCGACTCGGTGCGCGGGGAATAATTACGCTGCGTACTTATTTCCCTCTGCTGCCGACTTGGTCGATCGCAGTGTCACCACGAGGTTAAATATCCACATTGCGATTCCACTGATAATCGGCAGCATGGCCACTCCTGCCAGGCCAACGACCGCAGCAATCAACTCATCGCCCGCTAATGTGCCCTGAAAATACCCGAAAATAACCGGGATCGCCGAGGCGGTGGCAACGACAAACAGAACGAACGGAACGATATAGAGCAAGAGCCACTTTCCCGAGAAACCCGCATCGTGAAAACGACGAACAGCGACCGCGAGCGACGGAATGAACGTTCCGAGCGACCAAATGAGCGACAGGGTACTCACGACGATGTTGGGGTTCTCTGCGTCCCCTGACGCGGCACTGAACCCCATCGATACCAGCGCGGTGAACAAAAACCACCACCAGTATTCAGGTCGAGAGGCGACTCCCCGGAAGTCGGCGTACTTGGTGAACACAGTCTTGATGGCGGTTCCGAAATTCACGGTTCAGTCCTCTCGGCGAGCTTTGTGCTCTGGTGCCATTGTACGCGCCAAGCCACAACATTCGCGATCTAGTGAAAAAAGTGCCGCTCGTTGGTGAAATACATCGTGACCCCCGCCGCTTTCGCCGTAGCGATTACTTCTTCGTCACGCACCGATCCGCCGGGTTGAACAATTGCGGCGACTCCCGCATCAAGCAAGACCTGAAGGCCGTCGGCGAAAGGGAAAAACGCGTCGCTCGCCGCGACACTTCCAATGGCTCGGTCGCCTGCTCTGGTGACCGCGAGGTGACAGGAGTCGACTCGATTGACCTGCCCCATGCCGATGCCCACCGAGGCACCGTTTTTTGCCAAAAGGATGGCGTTCGATTTCACCGCGCGGCATGCGCGCCACGCGAACTCGAGGTCCGCGATAGTCGCCGGGTCCGCCGGTTCCCCCGTCACGAGCGTCCATTCGGCTGCCGGCGCGAAGAATCGGTCGACGTCTTGGACAAGAAACCCGCCCGAAACCTGTCGCACTTCGCGTTCGACCGCGGCGAACGATTTGGGGAGGGCCAACAGGCGAAGGTTTTTCTTCGTCATGAGAATAGTCAGAGCATCTGCGTCAAATCCGGGGGCAACAACCACCTCCGTAAACACGTCGACGATGGAGGCTGCTGCGGCCTGAGTAATGATTCCGTTCGAGGCAATCACGCTACCGAATGCCGAAACGGGGTCGCAGGCGTGAGCGCGAGCGTGTGCCTCAGCGATTGTCGATCCGACGGCAATACCGCAGGGATTGGCGTGCTTGACGATAGCGATGGCCGGTTCAACGTGGTCGAACGCCGCCCGAACGGCCGCGTCCGCGTCGACAAAGTTGTTGTAGGACATTTCTTTACCGTGAAGTTGCGTCGCTTGCGCGATTCCCCCGCCACCGCGGACGCCATAAACAGCCCCCGCCTGGTGGGAATTCTCACCGTACCGAAGGGTGTCGAGTTTCTCGGCCGCGATCCGAAGAGCGGGGGCGAACCCCGATTCATCGTGCGGATATTCGCTCTGCATCCAAGTAGCAACAGCCGCGTCATATCCGGCGGTGTGAGCGAACGCGCGACCAGCGAGAACGCGGCGCTGATCGAGCGTCGTTCCGCCAGCAGCGACAGCATCGATGATTTCGGCGTAATCGCTCGGGTCAACGAGGATCGCAACGTTGTGGTGGTTCTTGGCGGCTGCGCGAACCATTGCAGGTCCGCCAATGTCGATGTTTTCGAGGATGACGGTCGCGTCAGCGCCACTCGTGACCGTTTCGGAAAAGGGATACAGGTTGACGACGATGAGCTCAAACGGGGCGATTCCCAATTCCGACAGTTGATTGACATGAGAGTCGTATCGAAGATCCGCGAGAATTCCGCCGTGAATCGAGGGGTGCAACGTCTTAACACGACCATCCAGCGATTCGGGAAAACCCGTCACCTCACTGACTTCCCGCGCGTCAATTCCGGCGTCACGAATCGTCTGACAGGTTGACCCCGTCGATACGAGTTCGACGCCGGCCGCCGACAGTGCGCGAGCCAGGGTGAGGAGTTCCGTCTTGTCGCTGACCGAAATGAGTGCTCGCCGGATCGGGACGCGGTCGCGGGGGCGGTCGGGGGCGGGAAGGGCAGAAACCATCAGTTCTCCTCGATCGCGGTTTCACGGTCCGCTAGGTCGCGAACTACGTCGGCGAGCAACTCGCGCTCAACAATCTTGATGCGATCGTGCAAAGTCGATTCGGTGTCCCCGTCAACCAGGGGAACTCGGCGCTGAGCCAAAATCGGGCCTGTGTCGACTCCGTCGTCTACAACGATGACAGTCGCGCCGGTTTCAGCGACACCCGCCGCGAATGCGTCCCGAACCGCGTGTGCACCCGGAAACTCCGGAAGAAAAGCGGGGTGTGTATTGACAAGCATTGGGGCGAAGCGGCGGACAAATGATGGCGGCACGAGTAGCTGGAAGCCCGACAGAATAACGAGGTCTGGTGTGAAATCTGCAATCCGATCGCCGAGTCGAGTGCCCCACGCATCACGATCACCGCCGAACTCGAGGGGTTCAACAAAAGTGGGGATGTCGAAGTGTCGCGCGTAATCTAACCCCGAAACATCGGAATCTGCGCCGACCGCGACGACGATTGCGGGGATGGTTCCCTCCGCACAGGAATCAAGGAATGCGCGCAGATTTGACCCCTGACCAGAGATGAGAACCACGACGCGCAACATACGCCCAGTTTACCGACGGGCGCTTGCTGGATTTCTGACTAAGTGAAGAGCATCGTCTTCGAATCGCGAACCAGTTTCCCGAGAAACAGTCCCGCGAGCGATCCGACAAAAACCCCTCCTGCGAGAACGAGACCGACGGCGACGGGGTCAATCCCCACCTGCGCGAAGCGGCCCGGCCCGGCCGAACCCGTCGCGTACGAGCCAATCAGGAGCGTTGTCAGCGCGATGGCGAGCGCCGCGAGCGCCGCCGTGGCGGCAACACGTCCAAGATCTGCGAGGTCCCTGGGGTTGAAGATGTGCCCGCGAGAACGGAGGTCGGCGGCGAATCGGGTCGCGGCGATGAAGGCAAGAATCGCGGGAAGTGCCGTGACCCACTCACCGATGGTGTTTGTTTGGGGAATCGCTCCCAATAACGGGATTGCGGGTACAGCACCAACGGTTGTCGCATATGGCGAGACAATTGCGCCGGTTCCAAGAATGAAACCCGGACCGGCGATCCACGAAATCGTCCAGGCCAGTGCGACAGGGATCAATGCGAGTTGAGCGACCGTGATCACCAGCCCGCCAAGGATTCCCGTGTGGAGTGCCTCATACAATGCGATTTCCGTCGAAAACCCGAGAAAGAGGAACGCGAGGAGCGCAAACGATGCGATGACCACCAATCCAGCCAGCGTGGCGCCGGCTATACGCAGTGCGGTGTCGGTGACGTCTCGCCATGCGCTAGGGATCTCGGGAATCAATGCCCGCGAGGACCGATCGTCCTCCCACGGCCGCCAACCGACGAAAAGGCCAATGACGAACGGAGCTAGAACGCGCGCCGTTCCCGAGGCGACGTCGAGTTGAACGAGTGACGTTTGACCACTCAACAACGCGAGGACGGCGAGGGCACCCGTGAATACGACAAGCAAACCGACGACGACGGTGGCGTCCTCAGAGCCGGCAAGTCGGCGACCGGCGCGGCGACCCAGAAGTGCCGTCAGGAGGGCGAACGCGAACGGTGCGAGCGAGAGGTCGAAGGTCGCCAAGTCACTGGCCAATACAGCCGACGAATCGCCGAGCGAAACGTGCAGTGGGACACCGTGACCCAGCGCCCACGCCTGAACGGCTAATTGCCAGACCGCCGCCGGTGTCGAATTGAATCCGGTGAGCGATGCCCATCCGATGACACCACATACGAACGGCAGAAAAATCCCGAGCCCAACCACAAACAACGCCTCAAGAAGCGTGAAGAGGACAACGAGCCCGCGAGGCACGCTACAGGGCCGCGATGACCTCGCGCATGAGCTGCGCGGTTTCACTCGGGGTCTTGCCAACTCGAACTCCGGCGGCCTCAAGGGCCTCCTTCTTTGCTTGAGCAGTTCCCGATGAACCGGACACGATTGCGCCGGCATGGCCCATTGTCTTGCCCTCAGGAGCAGTGAATCCCGCGACGTAACCAACGACTGGCTTAGAGACGTTCGCGCGGATGTAGTCGGCCGCGCGCTCTTCGGCGTCACCGCCGATTTCACCGATCATGACAATCGCCTTAGTGTCGGGGTCGGCCTCGAACGCGGCCAGAGCATCGATGTGCGTCGTGCCGACGATTGGGTCTCCGCCGATTCCGATGGCGGTCGAAAAACCGATATCGCGAAGCTCGAACATCATCTGGTACGTCAGTGTTCCCGACTTGGACACGAGACCAATCGGTCCAGACCCAGTGATAGTTGCTGGAGTGATTCCCGCGAGAGCCTCACCGGGCGTGATGATGCCGGGACAGTTCGGCCCAATGATGCGGCTCGTGCCCTTCGACGCGGCGTGGGCCCAGAATTCTGCGGTGTCCTGCACGGGGATGCCCTCGGTAATGACGACGATGAGCGGAATCGCCGCGTCAATTGCCTCCATGACCGCGTCCTTCGCAAACGCGGGTGGAACGAAAACAACCGATACGTCGGCGCTGGTTTCCGACATCGCCTCTGAGACGGTTCCGAAAACGGGAAGCGTCACGTCGCCGTGCTCGACGGTGGTTCCCGCTTTGCGGGCGTTGACACCACCGACGACCTGCGTACCCGCCTTGAGCATGAGGGCGGTGTGCTTCGAGCCCTCGCCGCCGGTAATGCCCTGAACGATGACGCGCGAGTCCTTGGTGAGGAAAATCGACATTCTTTTGTTCCTTACTTCGCTGCGAGCGCGGCGGCGCGATCGGCGCCGTCGTCCATCGTGGTGGCCAGGGTGACGAGCGGGTGGTTACGGGCGGCGAGAATCTCGCGGCCCTTGTCGACGCTGTTGCCGTCGAGACGGACAACGAGCGGCTTGGTCGCCGCGTCTCCGAGCATGTCGAGGGCTGCGACGATTCCGTTGGCGACAGCGTCACACGCGGTGATTCCACCGAACACGTTGACAAAAACGCTCTTGACCTGCGGGTCGCCAAGGATGACCGATAGGCCGGCGGCCATGACTTCGGCCGATGCGCCGCCGCCGATGTCGAGGAAGTTGGCGGGCTTGACGCCACCGTAGTTTTCTCCGGCATAGGCAACAACATCGAGGGTCGACATGACCAGTCCGGCGCCGTTACCGATGATTCCGACTTCCCCGTCAAGCTTCACGTAGTTGAGGTCGTGTTCTTTCGCCTTGGCCTCGAGCGGGTCAGCAGCGTCCTTATCTTCGAGGGCAGCGTGGCCGGGCTGGCGGAATTCGGCGTTCGCATCGAGAGTGACTTTGCCGTCCAGCGCGAGAATCCTGCCGTCTTCGGTCAAGACGAGCGGGTTGACCTCGACGAGCGTTGCGTCTTCGGCGGTGTACACGCCATAGAGAAGAACGAAAACCTCAGCAACTTTGTCGACAAGTTCGGCGGGGAACTTCGCCGCGACAGCAATTTCTTTCGCCTTTGCGAGAGTGATGCCTTCGGTCGGATTAACCTCGACTCGCGCGAGTGCATCCGGACGTTCAACGGCGAGTTGCTCAATGTCCATCCCGCCCTCGTAGGAGCAGAGGCACAGGTAAGAGCGGTTCGCACGGTCGAGCAGAACCGAGAAGTAGTACTCCTGGGCGATTGCCGCGCCCTCGGCAACCATGAGGCGCTTGACGACGTGGCCCTTGATGTCGAGACCGAGGATGGCTTTCGCCGCCTCGAACGCGTCATCGGGGGTTTTGGCAACCTTTACGCCGCCAGCTTTCCCGCGTCCGCCGGTCTTGACCTGCGCCTTGACGACCGTCAGGCCACCGATCGTGGAGGCCGCTGCACGAGCTTCCTCGGGGGTATCCGCGACGATTCCCTGGAGCACGGGAACGCCGTGCTTTTCGAACATGTCACGCGCTTGATACTCGTAAAGATCCACTGTCATCCAATCGACAAAAATCCTGAAAAGTCGGGACTGAATGCCTCGCGACCGTGTCCCAGCCTACCGTTCGACAACGAGCCAACCGACCGCGCAGGGCGCGTGTTTAGAGCTTCGTGATGGGCGCAATCTTGATGAGCAGCTTCTTTTTGCCCACCTCGTCGAACTGAACTTCCGCGATTCGCTTTGCGCCGTCCCCGGTTACCGCGATCACCCGTCCCTCTCCGAAATCGTCGTGGGTGATACGGTCGCCGGCAACAAGTTCGAGTCCTGAGTTGTCGCGAACCTCGCGCGTGATAGCGCCGGTCCATTCGGTGCGGGGTTTCGACGGCGCATCCCATGACCGTTTCTCGAATGAGGGTGAGAGGGCTCGACGGCCCGATTCGCGCCAGTCGACCAATGAGTCAGGAATTTCCGCGAGGAATCGACTTGGCATACACGACGCAATCTCGCCAAAAGTGGCTCGTGACGTTGCGAGCGACAAGTGTAACTTCTTTTTCGCACGGGTGATGCCGACATAGAACAGGCGACGTTCCTCTTGAATTCCACCGGCCTCGGCGACCGAAATACGGTGGGGCAGGATTTCCTCTTCGATGCCCGTGATAAACACGGCGTCGAACTCCAGCCCCTTCGCAGTGTGCAGGGTCATGAGGCTAACCGTTCCCGATTCGTCATCGAGGTCGTCGGCGGCGGACGACAACGCGACCTCGGTGAGGAAGTCGATCAGCGTTCCGTCGGGGGACTTGACCTGGAATTCGCGGGTAAGCCCGACGAGTTCTTCGACGTTCTCTGCGCGCGCGTTTTCTTGAGGGTCGCGGCTTTCCTTGAGAAGGATGAGGTAACCCGTCGCTTCCAATAACGCAATGAGAACGTCAACGACTTTCGCGGTTGCCACCGTGTCCGAAATGCGATCGAGTGCGTTGACGAATTCGCGAACAGTCGCGGTGGCCCGAGCGGCCACCCCCACGGATTCGATTTGTCGCATCGCCTCGCGGAACGAAATCTGGTTGTCGTCGGCGAAACGCTGAATCGCTGATTCCGTGACGTCGCCAATCCCGCGCTTGGGTGTGTTGAGAATCCGGCGGTGAGCGAGTCCATCGTCGGGGTTCGCGACGGCGACGAGGTAGGCCAGCACGTCTTTGATTTCCATTCGTTCGTAAAACTTGGTTCCACCGATGAGTCGGTAAGGAACACCCGACCGCATGAGCACGTCTTCCAAGGCACGCGTCTGCGCGTTCGTTCGATAGAACACCGCCATATCGCGATATGCCATCCCGCCGGTGTGCAGATTGTCAATTTCGTCGGCGACAAACTGCGCCTCATCGTGCTGTGTCACCCCGGTGAACCCTGTAATGCGCTCGCCCGGCCCGCAATCAGAAAACAGGCGCTTGCTCATCGACGTGTCGAAATTGTTGCCAATGACCGCGTTCGCCGCGTCGAGGATGTTTTGCGTTGATCGATAATTCTGTTCCAGCACGACGACGTCGGTTCCGGGGAAATCCTGTCTGAATTCAAGAATGTTCCGAATGTCCGCACCTCGGAACGCATAGATCGACTGGTCTGAATCGCCGACTACCGTGAGGGTCGCCGCATCGATACCGCCCTCGGTGTTGTACAGCACCGGCGGAGTTTCGACCGGCACGTGCTCGGGCTTCACCGGTCGTGTGAGTTCATGAATTAGTTCGTACTGCGCCTTGTTGGTGTCTTGGTACTCGTCCACAAAGACGTGGCGAAATCGGCGTTGGTACAAAGCGCGCACCTCGGGGAACGCGCGGAATAAAAACACGGTCTGGCCAATGAGGTCATCGAAGTCGAATGCGTTCGCGCGTCGAAGCTCTTGTGTGTAGCGACGAAAAACCTCGAGAAACATCATTTCGTTCGGGTCGTTCGGGTTCGCTTGGCTCGCGAAGCCGTCGACGTCAATCAGTTCATTTTTGAGTCGCGACATTTTCGACAGCACACCACCGGGAGTGAGCCCCATCGAGTCCGCTTCGAATTCTTTGAGGATTCGCTTGACGAGCGACTTCGAATCTGCCGAGTCGTAAATTGTGAACGCCTGCGGGAACCCGAATCGTTCGGCCTCGTTGCGCAAAATTCGAACACACGCAGAGTGGAAGGTCGAAATCCACATTCCGCGGGATGCGTCGCCAATGTACATCTCGATTCGTTCGCGCATTTCGGCAGCGGCCTTATTGGTGAACGTAATCGCGAGAATTTGGCTCGGCCATGCTTCGCGGTTCTTCAACAACAGCGCGATTCGGCGAGTGAGGACCGCCGTTTTGCCTGAACCCGCTCCCGCCACAATGAGGAGAGCCGGACCGCGGTGAGCGACAGCGTGCGCTTGTTGGGGGTTGAGCCCCTCGAGGAGCGGATCATTGGGATCGAGTGCGGTGGGAGAGTTCGACATGTGGGCTCAAGTTTACGTGCCCTCACCGACACCAGAGCGAAGGGTGAATAGAGTGACCACGTGACCGAATCCACCGCCACTACTCGCACGAACCCGACCGCCGTCCTCGCGGTCATTCTCGGTGCTCTGATGTCCCCGATGGCGCTTCCGCTCGGATGGTTTGCCCGCGAGCAGATTCGCCGCTCTCGCGAGAACGGCGAGCGCCTCTGCACGGTCGCGATGGCTCTTGGAGCCGTCGGAACGGTGGCGTGGGCTGTCGGTGGCGTGATGTTGTATTTGTGGTGGGCGAGCCTCTAACCTCTCAGGGTTTTCCAAGGTTTCTCGCTTTAGAATTGTCACGTATTCACCCAGCACTTAAAGGAGTGTCCATGAATTCCAATCCCGCTTTCTCGCGTAACGCCGCCTTCCGCCCTGGACAGGTATCGCGTGCCGAACTCGAGGCCATGTACGGCCCGAACGCATCGAAGACTCCGGTAGCCGCCAAGGACGACGCGGCAACGCTCGAACAGGCCTATGACATGCCCGCCGCCACGCCCGGTCAGACCGGACGCATGACGGTCGAAGACACCATCATCAAGACGATCCTTGCGTTCGCGGTTCTTATCGGTGGTGCCTACATCGGTTGGACCTTCGCGTCGTTCCCTGTCATGATCGTCGGACTTGTCGGTGGACTCGTCCTCGGACTCGTCAACACCTTTAAGAAGGTTCCGTCGCCAGCGCTCATCGTTGCCTATGCGGCGCTCGAAGGAATCTTTGTCGGAGCGATTTCGATGGTCTTCAACTCGATGTGGGACGGAATCGTCACTCAGGCGGTCATCGGAACGCTCGGCGTCATCGGCGTCACCCTGTTCCTGTTCCTCTCTGGGCGCTTCCGCTCGTCGGCGCGCATGACCAAGATCGTGACGGTCGCCATGGTCGGCTACCTGGTCTACCAGGTCGTCAACATGAT
>Ga0114979_10001765_pt1 | contig 14604 bp, 13 predicted proteins | sample S_140625_EF_Meta_FD_87315 | JGI IMG/M metagenome (GOLD analysis project Ga0114979, IMG submission 87315) | Freshwater microbial communities from Lake Simoncouche, Canada to study carbon cycling - S_140625_EF_MetaG | ecosystem: Environmental > Aquatic > Freshwater > Lake | place: Lake... | reverse complement strand
ATTTTAGTGGCAATAGTGGCTTTAGCAGTGGGCGCAACCAAGATCCTACCTCTTTTAGCCTCATCACTCAAAACTATGTAAGTGCCGGAATGCAATTACAAACCAGCGCTGATATCTTTAATTGGTATAGCAAAAAGAATACGGTACTTGCTAATCAATGGCAGCTTCAAGCGGCGCTTGCTACAACTGAAAAACTAAAAAACGACATTGCCTTAATGGTTGCTAACGGTTACCTACAAGTGCTTTTAGCCAAAGAGCAGGAAAATATTGCCCGTGTGCAGCTGCAGCAAACCAAGGAGCAACTTTACTATACCCGCAAATTAGTGAATGCAGGCTCTCTACCTGAACTCAATGCTGCAGAATTGGAAGCACAACAGGCCCGCGACAGCGCTAGTTTTATTACCGCAAGAGGTAACGCTCAACAAGCTACCCTTATGCTAAAATCAAGTATGAACTTCGATGCCTCTGAACCTTTTGAAGTAGACGTGCCTCCAGTAGATAAAATCCCTGTTGAGTCTATCGCCGATCTTCAACCTGAAGCCGTTATTGCATTGGCATTGGTAAATCTTCCACAACAACGCGTAAACGATTTTAACCTAAAGGCTTCCCAAAGAGCAGCCGAAGCAGCTCGAGGAAGGATGTACCCGACCTTATCCGCATTTGGTAGTCTTGGTTCGGGATACAATAGCCGAGCAAAAGAAATTACTGGCTCGCGCCAATTTACCGCACCTATTGGAAAAGTAAATGTTGGTGGTGCCGATTATTCTGTTTTTCCAAATCAACCTTTTACCAGCTATAATTATGGTGACGCTGCATTATTTGATCAATTCAACCAAAATTTCAGACAGTCGGTGGGTTTAGCCCTCAGCGTTCCCATCTTCAATGGTTCTCTGGTTCGTACCAATTGGCAAAGAAGCAAGTTAAATATCCGCATTGTAGAGCTTCAAAAAGAAGGTGACAACCAAAGAATAAAACAAGATATTTACCAAGCTTACAACGCCGCTACTGTAGCTATGGAGAAATTCAATGCAAGTGAAAAAATTGTAGCCACCTCGCAGCGCTCTTTTGAATTCGCACAAAAACGCTATGAGGTAGGAATGCTAAGTACTTTTGAATTGATCACCAATCAAAATAATTTGTTTAGAGCCAAATTGGAAAGCGTACTGAATCGATTTGACTATGTTTTTAAAATGAAAGTTTTAGAGTTTTATAAAGGCCAAGGTTTGAAGTTATAAAAAGCGGTGACTCGCTTCAATATTAAAATAAAAAAAGATTCAATATATGAGCAAGAAAGTAAAATTAATTTTAATCGGATTAGTAGTGTTGGTAGCTGTTTTAGGCGGCTTAAAATATGCTGGCGTATTTGGTAAAAAAGAAGGCACCAAGGTAACTGCCGAAAAAGTGCAACGACGCACCATCACTGAAATAGTAAATGCGAGTGGTAAAATTTACCCTGTAATAGAAGTAAAAGTAAGTCCAGATATCAGTGGAGAAATTACTGAATTGACTGTGCTAGAGGGCGACAGCGTAACCAAAGGACAGATTATTGCTCGCATCTATGCTGACATTTATAGCATTCAAGCCAACCAGGCTGCCAGTGGAGTAGCGCAAAGTCAGGCTCAAGTGGCCAATGCACAAGCTGCCTTAGAAGCATTCAAAGCTCAGCTAGATCAGTCTGAGAAGACTTACAAAATGCAAAAGCAGTTGTTTGATGACAAAGTAATTAGCCGCAATGAATTCAATCTTTCAGAATCGAATTTTAAAAGTGCTCAAGCGAATTACAATGCTGCCAAACAAGGTATTAAAGGTGGCCAAGCCTCAGTTCAAAGTGCTCAATCCAATCTTGCAAAGGCCAATAAAGATTTAGGAAGAACAGCGGTATTAGCGCCAATGAATGGAGTGGTAAGTTTACTGAATGTAAAGAAGGGTGAAAGAGTAGTTGGAAGTAACCTGATGTCAGGTACCGAAATGCTTCGCATAGCGGATATGGCAAAAATTGAAATTCGTGTAGACGTTAGCGAAAGTGACATTGCAAAAGTTCATTTAGGTGATAGTGCCATTGTAACCGTAGATGCTTACAGCACGCGTAAATTCAAAGGAATGGTTACCCAAATTTCAAGCAGTAACAATGGCGCTGCTACCCAATCGGCACTTGCAAATACTAGTACAGATGTTACCAATTATAAAGTATATGTTCGTTTATTACCTGAAAGTTATTCTGACTTATTAGATAAAGGATCTTACCCATTTCGTCCGGGAATGAGTGCTAGCGCAGATATACAAACAAAAACACATTTGAATGTTTTGAGCGTTCCAATCAATGCAGTTACCACACGTGATTTAAATGATAGTACTGCCAAGGTTGCAGGAGCTGCTAAAACAGGAACTGCTGATAAAGCAGCCGGTGGAGAAGATGATCTAGAAGTAGTTGTGTTTATTGTGGATAAAGAAGGCACTGTAAAAAAAGTAAAAGTAACCACTGCGATTCAAGATATTAATTACATTGAAATTACAGAAGGATTAAAAGAAGGAGACAATGTAATTTCTGGACCTTATGATGTAGTGAGTAAATTACTGAAAGAAAAAGACAAAGTAAAAGTCGTAGAAAAGAAAGACCTTTTTGAAAAAGTGAAAGAATAAATTCTAACTATTTTCCTCCTATCTAGAAGGATGGAGCTAAATAATTTTTCAATAAAAAACCCAACTTCTCAATCAATGAAAAGTTGGGTTTTTTATTGAAGTTTCTTCCACAAGCAATTATTTAAATAAGGCCTCTGCCACCGCTACACTTTCTGGTTTTCCCACATCTACCAAATGATCGCCACTATGATCATAACCTAATATCGTATGATCAGCTGCAAGATCAAGATAAGCATCAATGATGGAGAACTTTCCCTGCTGCTTTATCAAAGAAAATATTGTAGGGTTATACACTACTACACAACTGTAAGCCTTTGGTATTAAATTCATTTTTTGAATGGAAATTTTTTCCTCCCCTGTCTGCTGGTTTTTCCATCCACAAAGTCTATTGGTTTCATCAAACAATAAAACCCTAGAAGAATTCCGAGAAGTAATTCCCATGGTAATCAAAGGTTGATGTTGCTGATGATAAGCAATGAGTTTACCAAGATCCATATTGGTCAATATATCTACATTCAAAGAAATAAAAGGCTCTTCACCTTCTAGTAGATGTTTTGCTTTCATCAAAGCCCCACCTGTTTCCAGTAACCTATCCGCTTCATCACTGATTAAAATCTTGCTTCCCCAACCTTTGTTATTAATAACTGCGTCTCTAACTTGTTGGGCAAAATGATGCACATTTACAACCACCTCGGTAATACCATATTGCTGCAGGTATTCAATATTGCGCTGCAATAAAGACTTACCATTCACTATTGCCAAAGCCTTGGGATGATGGTCTGTCCAAGGTTTAAAGCGTGTGCCCAAACCAGCAGCATAAATGATTGCTTTCATTTTTTAAAAAATTTTTATTACTATTCAACCAACTCAATGCTTCCAATTGTTTTGATTGAGGTGGGTAAGTTCAATGTTTACCTTAAACTTATTTCTTAAGTGTCTAGCGATGGCCTCGGCTGCATACACGCTTCGGTGTTGACCACCTGTACAACCAAAATTAATTACCAAGTTTCCAAAGTCGCGGCGAATATATTCTTCTACCGAAATATCGATGATGCCATACACACCATTTAAAAAATCGGGCATCTTAGTTCGCTGCTCTAAAAAATCTTTTACTGGTTTATCTAATCCAGAAAGATGTTTGTATTCATCAAATCTTCCAGGATTTAAAATTCCCCTCATGTCAAAAACAAAGCCACCACCATTTTGTGTTTCATCTTTTGGATAACCATTTTGTATAAAGGAAAAACTATTTATGGCTACTATTAATGGAGTCTCGGCTGTTGCTTGCAATGGAGTAAATTCTTTCATCACTTCTTCACTCGTACACAAGTCAAGTACCTTTGTAAATTCAGGCAATACCAATCCAAGTGAATGGTGATTGATAAACCATTGCAAGTTTTGCAGAGCCAACGGAATGCTAGTTAAAAAATGTGCTTTGCGCTCAAATAAACCACGGAATCCATAAGCTCCTAACACTTGTAGCAATCTGATTAACACATACCCATTATACTGAGTCCTAAACAAATCCCTGTCTACCGGAAGATTAACCAATTTCTCCAATGCGTCTATATAATCTTCCAATAACAATTGCTTCCATTCATCAGACAAATTTGCTTTGGCCTGCCATAATAAAGAGGCTACATCATATTGTGGCGCGCCTTTCATGCCACCTTGATAATCTATAAAATGTACTTCGCTATCAGGAGTCACCATAATATTTCGACTCTGAAAATCGCGAAACATAAAATACTTATATTCTGTTTGAGAAAGAAAATCGCTCAAAGCATCAAAATCATTTAGGAGCTTTTGCTTATCGTATGGACGGCGCAATGCATCTAAAAAATAATATTTAAAGTAAAGTAAGTCCGCTAGGATAGCCTGCTTACCAAATTCAGTATTGGTAAGGCATTTTGAATAATCAATTACCTCATCAGCTTTTACTTGAAGTTGAGCAAGTTGTTGTAAACTTTTTTTATACAATGAATAGACCGTATCTGAGAAACCGTTTTCTTCTAGTTGATTCAATAAAGAAAGATCTCCAAAATCTTGCTGTAAATAGATTTTATTGTCAGCGCTACAATGTAATATTTGCGGAGTAGAAAGTTGCTGTAGCTGAAACTGGTTAGAGAAATAAATAAAAGCTTCATTTTCTTTTATATTAGCACCATAAGTAGCGATAAAAGTTTTTTCGGCAGTATGAAGACGAAAATAATGGCGCTCACTACCTGCCTGTGGCAATCTATCAATCCGAGTAAGGGGCGACTTACTGAACTGCTCAAAAACCTTTTGAATCTCATCTATTTCTACCTGCATCATATTATTATATTGGGTAAAATTAACGGATTTTCATTAGAGGTTAAAAAGAGTTGGATTTATAGCCATCTCATAATTAAAAACGAAAAATAATTTAAACTCAGGATTCGCAACTTAGATAATTGTTGACATCGCTAAGAGCCATTGTCGGGGTTGGAATATAGTTATCGACGATTTCGCAGTTTTTCATAAAGAGAAACATCCATCAACACCAACAACATGCCATAAAACACATCCTCCATTGGGATTGTATAAATTCTTACTCCCAAATTTTCAATGTCATTGTAAAGAACAACTGGGATAGAAGTAAGTAATCCATTGACTAACAAAAAAGGAATTAAAATGATTGCATAGGATGCTAAGAAATAGGCAGAATGGAAATCTTTAAAAAAACTTTTTTCGATGTAAATAATTGCAATAAAAATAGCAGTAAAAATGAAAGTCCAGGAAGTGTAATATTTACTATTAAAATAAATACCAGAAACTAACAATAGGATTCCTAATAACTTTAAAATTTGTTTCGACCATCGGTTATCTTGAAGGGTAGGAAAATAGCAGCGTATACATTCATAAATAAAAATACAGCAATAAGGAACGACAATAAAAAACAGGACTTCCTCAATAGGTAAGTTCGCCAACTTTAAACCGGTGATATAATTTTCATTAAAACTCCAGACACCTTTGGAAGTAAAGTAAATATCCCAAATCACATAAAATAAGGCAGGGAGGACCATCGCTGGAAAAAGATATTTCCATTTCTTATAGAACATTACTTTTTTATCAAAACTGAGAGCGAAAGGTCCAATTATAGAAGCTCCCAGAATTAAAAAATAAGTGAAATGTGCGTTCATATGAATACCCAAAGGGTTTAATCAGTTATAGAAAACGAATGAATAGAAAAATTCAATTGCACTAAATGGAAGAAATTGGAACTTTCTCCTCCATTCTATTTTTATCGGCTTTTACTTTATCCCAATATTTTTTTGCAACCAATAGCATACCAAAACTTTCACTTTCTTCCTTATTCAAATGTTTGTGATGCATTTTATGTGCCCAGCGAATCGTTCTGATATATGTATTATTACTGCGCGTAAAAAATTTAAACCGCTGGTGGATGATCACTTCATGTACTACAAAATAGGCAAAACCATACAATGCAATGCCTGCACCAATTGCGGCCACCCAGTAAACTTGATTTTGTAAGCCCAGCATAATACAAAGCCATGATGGAATAGCAAAAATTAGGAAAAACGCATCGTTCTTCTCAAAAAAACCAGCTCCCTTTTTATGATGATCTTCATGTAGATACCATAAAAAACCATGCATTACAAACCGATGGGTTAACCAAGTGATGCCTTCCATTAAAATAAAAGTTAGCAAGGTTAGCGTTATAAAAACAAGTGCGCTCATAGTAATAATTTTTTTATTTCAAAAAGGTTCGTAAAATTAAAAAAAACAAGGCCTGCGTCAGCAATAAATTTACTGCGAATTTATTCTCTTTTCTAAAGTTGAAAAAATTAAAAATAGTCAACAGTAAAATACTGATCAATAGCCAACATAAATAGTTATAAAATGGAATAGATCCATCGCCACCCCAGGTCCAAAAACCCAATTTGATAGCCACCGGCTCCATTAACCAGTCGAATAAAACAGCTAAAGAGGCTCCATCAAAAATCACTGACATTGCTTTTAGCTTTAAAGATGGTTCATTGGAATCTTTTGCAACTCTCTGAATCACCTTATTCAACAAAACATGCGTACTAATACCGCTACAATAAATGATGATAAACCAATTGACAGCGATCAAAATAGGCACTTGAAATAACTGAATGCCTAATATCTTAGAATAATGATAGTCGCCAAACAATAAGCCCGTGTTCACTCCTACCACTTCTGACAAAAATCCCACAATAAAAACGATACCGATAAAAAAGTAAAATGATTTATTTTTTTCAGGATGCGTCCATACTAATAAGAAATAAGATAACAATAAATTAAATGGAGTAGATTGAATAAAAAATTTATTCTCAGAAAATAAAATACCCGCTAATCCAATAGCATGAAAAAAAATTGCTATGCCAGTAGCCATTTGATATTTTGTTAATCTGTTGATCACTAATAAATAAATTAAAATTTATGCTTCCCTAATAATTATTATAAAAACCCAATTGAAAACCTAATCAACAAAAAATTAAAAGCCCTGTTGCCTATTTAAACAAAATTAGGCATCCGCTTTTACAATCAAGTCACTCACAATTTTGGCACTTTTAAGGCAAAGCGGAATTCCGCCGCCTGGGTGTACACTGCCACCACAAAAATACAGCCCTTTGATGGCAGTTGTAAAATTAGCATGCCTTAAAAAAGCAGCCAACTTAGAATTTGAACTAGTTCCATACAAAGAACCCATATAAGAAGCTGTTTGTTGCTCAATCATAATTGGATCCAATGTATGTTCTGTTTCAATCAGCTCACTAATATCTTCCTCTAACATGCGACTCAATTTGAGCAGTATATTTCCTCTCAATACATTTTTCAACTCCTCCCAATTTTGTCCCGTATTTGCTGGAGCATTTACCATCACAAACCAGTTCTCCTTTCCGTCTGGTGATTGATTGGCTTGCATTTTAGATGTAATATTAATATACACTGTTGGATCAGCAGTTAGCTTACCCATCTTAAATATGTCTTCAAATTCATTTTTATATTCCTTACTAAAAAAAATATTATGTAATTCAAGTTGAGGAAATTTCTTTTTGATTCCCCAATAAAAAATGACTGCGCTACTGCTCCGCTCTTGTTTTAATACTTTTTTTGCCATCGAGGGATTGGCTAATAAATTTTTGTAAGTAAAATAAACATCTGCATTACTGACAACAATTTTTGCAGAATAAATTTGCTCATTTACCTCTACACCGCTTGCATTTCCATTGTCATGAATGATGCGCTGTACGGGTGAATCAAAATGGAATTTTACTCCCTTGTTGAGAGCTAGCTGATACAATGCATTGGTAATACTAATCATGCCACCCTTAGGATAAAAGGTACCCTCATTTTGTTCAAGATGAGGAATCAAACTCAACATTGCAGGGGTTTTATATGGACTACTTCCATTATAGGTAGCAAAGCGATTGAAAAGTTGTACCGCTTCGGGGGAACTAAACTTTGAACTATTGTATTGATGCAATGATTGAAAAAGATAGCTTAGTTTAACTGTCGACAAGGCTTTGAACACTCGACTATGGAACCATGTTTTTGCTCGGTGTAAAGAATGTTCTAAAAAAAGCAATCCTATATTTTCATAAAGCTTTTTAGACTGCAGTAAATATTTTAATACCACCTTAGGATCCTCATTCAGTTGCAGTTTCATTTCCTTAGCAAAATCCTCCGCATTGGTATAGGCTTTTACTTGTTTGCCATTTTCATAAAAATATTTATTAGCAATGGGGACAGCCTGGTAAGAAAAATATTGGTCGAGAGACTCTCCGGCGAGTGTAAATAATTCCTCGATATTTTGGGGCTGAGTAAATAAAGAAGGGCCTGCATCAAAACGAAATCCATCTTTTTCAAAAGCTGATAATTTTCCCCCTGGATAACTATTTTTTTCAAACACGTCCACTTGGTAGCCTTTCAAAGCTAGGCGTATTGCAATTGCTAAGCCGCCTACTCCAGTCCCAATAACAATTGCTTTTGAATCTTGCATTCTATTAATTGATTGAATCGAATTGTTTTACAATTATTAAATATCAATGAAAAGAAATTACACTATCACCCCACTGGCAGTTTTACTCGCAAGGTAGTCCTCTAGTTTTGGAATAGCAATTTTGAACCAATGAGTGTAATCTGATGGATTGGATTGCAATAAATTTTTAATCTCAGTAAGAGATAAATAACGATAATCCTCCACCTCCTCTGCATTTGGAGTGACTACCCCATCGTAATTACCCAACAACACATGATCAAATTCATTTTCAGTTAATCCATTTTCGAAAGTGACCTTATAAATAAAATCAAATGCCTTTTCGAGTGAGGTAGTAAAGCCCATTTCTTCTTGTAACCTAAGGGTAGCAGCGGGAATAATTTCGTAACCAGGCTGAGGATGGCTGCAACAAGAATTTGTCCATAAGCCAGGACTATGGTATTTGCCTGCAGCTCTTTTTTGCAAAAGCATTTCACCCTTTTTATTGAATACAAAAACACTGAAAGCCCTATGAAGTAAACCTTTTTGATGTACTTCCATTTTCTCCATCGCACCTAATGACTCGTCTACTTCATTTACTAAAATAAGGTCCATTCTTACAACATATTTAACTGGCTGCGAAGACCTGCTTTAGCAACGATAAATGCTTTTCCATAATTAGGAATACGAATTCGTTGTTCTAAAATATTACTTGGATTTGACTTTTTTATTTTTTTGAAAAGTGATAAATAATATTTGTAGGCTACGTACACTCCAAATCTTGCTTTCACAGGTAAATTTATAATTGCATCATAAGCAGCAGCAAAATCAATTGCAATATCCTCTTCAATTTGCTTTTTCATGGAAGGAGTAAAATTATTAAAATCTACTTCAGGGAAATAAGTTCTACTCAATTGTTCATAATCTGCCTTTACATCGCGAAGAAAGTTTACTTTTTGAAATGCTGCACCTAAAGATTGTGCACCAGGCTTAAGTTCATCATACTTCGCTTGATCTCCCTCGCAAAAAACATAGAGGCACATGAGTCCAACTACTTCGGCACTGCCATAAATATATTCCTTATACCCCTGGCTATTGTAACTGGTTTTATCAAGATCCATTTCCATACTCACAAAAAAAGCTTCTATTAAATCATGTGAGATTCTAAATTTATTTACGGTTAGTTGAAAACTATGTAAGATGGGATTAAGACTTATCCCTCTTTCGATTGCTAAGTAAGTATCTTTTTTGAATTCAATCAATAATTCAGCCTTATTAAATTGATGGAAAGTGTCTACGATTTCATCTGCAAAACGGACAAAGCCATAGATATTAAAAATGGGACCTCTTAAATCTTGGTGCAATAATTTGATAGCACTGCTAAAGGAAGTACTGTATCTTTCGGTAGTTTCTTTACTACACTGCTGACTCAAATCGTGAAAAAGGTTAATCATTTATTTTTACTTTTTACAAAGAATACCATAAAATAAAATCTCCTAAATTTAATAGATTTTATTAAAAAATACTATTTAGCCATAATTTTTTACTACTTCTCTCGAAACCACTTCTCCACTGATCAAACTAGGTGGTACTCCCGGTCCTGGCACTGTCAATTGACCCGTATAAAAAAGATTGCTTACTTTTTTACTTCTCAAACCAGGTTTTAGAATGGCTGTTTGCATCAAAGTATTTGCTAAACCGTATGCATTTCCTTTGAATGAATTGTACACATTTTTAAAATCGCTGACAGAAAAGGATTTCTTGAAAACGATTGAATCTTTTATTTGCTGACCTATTCTATTCTCATAACGAGATAATATTTGATCAAAATACTGATCTCTTAATTGCTCTGTATCTCCTTCTAAACCACTGGCCACTGGTATGAGAAAAAACAAATTCTCTCCTCCTTCTGGTGCTACTGTGTTGTCTGTTACAGAGGGCGCACATACATAAAACAAAGGGCTAGTAGGCCATTTCGGATCGGTGTAAATTTCTTTTCCATGTAAATCAAAACTAACATCAAAAAATAAGGAATGGTGTAGTGCATTGCTTATTTTTTTATTCAACCCCACATAATAAAGTAAAGAACTTGGAGCCATTATTCTTTTATTCCAATATTTCTCAGTGTAAGATTGATATTGTGGTAACAAAAGTTTGGTTTCAATAAAATGATAATCTGCTCCACCAATTACTACATCTGCATCAAAGGAATGAACAGATGATTGGGCTTCAATATTTTTTGCCAACACATTTTTTGCAATTCCATTCTCGACTTTTATTTCTATTACCTCATGATTACAATAAAACTTTACACCCAGTTCCTTGGCCAAACTTGTCATTGCTTCAGCAATTTTAAACATACCGCCCTTTGGATACCAGGTACCTAATTTTATATCCGCATAATTCATCAGGCTATATAAAGCAGGCGTATCCTGAGGGAGAGCGCCAAGAAATAATACAGGGAATTCTAGCAACTCTCGCAATTTAGGATGCTTGAAATGCTTTCTTACATGATTTTTGATAGAATTAAAAACATCTAATTTAAGTACACCCTTAACCAATTCCCAATCAGCAAATTCTAATAAGGATTGTCCAGGTTTATGAACCAATTTATTGATACCTACTTCATATTTAAACGCAGCTTCCTGCATAAATTTATCAAGCATTTCACGAGAGCCAGGCTCTAATTTTTCAAACACTATTTTTAGTTCATTGTAATCAGCCGGAACGTCCATGCTATCATCGGGCCAGTAAACTCTGTAAGAGGGGTCTAATCTTTGTAACTCATAATAATCGCTCACTTTTTTACCAAAGCAATTAAAAAATCTTTCGAAAACTCCGGGCATCCAATACCAACTTGGGCCCATATCAAATGTAAATCCATCTGCTAATAATACGCTGGCTCTTCCTCCTGTAGTAGGATTTTTTTCTAACACTGTTACCTCCCAACCTGCCTTGGCCATGAATGATGCAGCAGAGAGTCCTGCAAATCCACTTCCTATGATGACTACTTTTTTCAAGGTTTATAAAAAGAAAATGAGGAATAGTTTTTCTGAAAATTAGATAATTTAAAAATTATAACGGCAATTATTTTATAAACCAGCGTTGTACAAACAAAATAAACAAGTCATCTTATCATTTTCTTTTTTGCAAAAAATTAATATCTACTGAGCTGTGTTCTCAGAATTTTTCTTGCAAAGTGAATTCTACTTTTTATGGTACCCAAAGGCTCGGTCAACAAATCTGCAATTTCATGGTACTTATATCCTTCAAAATAAAGCACAAAAGGATTTCTAAATATCTCAGGAAGCTTATGAATGGCCAATTCCATGTCCTTCATTTTCAATGAACCTTCGGCTGAATTAGCGGTAGTTACTTGATTGTAATCTATTAAAAAATCATTGGGACTATTGTCAAAAATAGTACTTTGCTTGGATTTGCGACGGTAGTTATTAATGAAAATATTGCGCATGATGGTATACAACCATGCGTTGATATTGGTTCCCACATTGTATTTTTCTTTATTGACAAGCGCACGGTACATGGTTTCTTGTAAAAGGTCTTTTGCTACCTCATTATCTCTGGTCAAAGTAATGGCAAAAGGCTTTAAAAACTCGGTGTTAGTCAATAACAATTCATTGAATTCGACAGTCGACATATCGATTTGTTTAATTTATAATAACATAAAGTTAAACAAAATGATCTAGCTAATCAAATTTTTGTTTACTTTTTTACATTAATAAATTAAACACAATGAAATGGTACCCTCTTAAAAATGAAATGGATAGATTTCAGAAAAATTCAATTTTACCCCATTTTATGCTAAAAATGACAATTTTTGACCCAAAATGACAAGATTTTGATCAATTTTGATAGTTTTTTGAAAATTGGGAATGCCGTATTTAAAGTATGCCAATCAGAGTTCGGCTATAAAATCCATCACTTCGGCCAGTGTTTTTTTAAACTGTATGTGCTGAGGAATCTTTTTCTCGTAAGTATTGGCTAATAAACCAGAAAGAACTACCGGAGTATTGTTAAGTCTCTGTTTGATTTCTAATAAGAATTTATCAAAACTGAAATTTTTACCTACTGAGGTTAAATGGGAGTATATAAAGTCTGGTTTTTTAAAATCCACTAAATATTGTACATCTTTTATCGGCATATTTGCACCCAAGTAGAATGGGTAAATACCCTTTCTTTTCAATAAATAACATACAAAAAGAAGGCCTAACTCATGGAATTCACCTTCCGGTAAAAAAAGTAGCGCTGACTTATTGGTCTTGTCATCAATCACTATTTTATCTATTCCTACTATCAACTTCTGCCTAATTAAATTACTCACCAAGTGTTCTTGGGCAGGATTGATATGATTCGTCACCCATAGAATACCAATTTTTTCCATGAAGGGAAATATAATCTGGGTAATCGTTTGCTCAACCCCTGTTAAGCTGATGTGATTTTCTAACACTTGGTCTATCTTTTCCACCTCTACATCAATCATAAACTTCACCAAATCATTCACCACTCGCTCATTTTGGGCTTTTTGATCAGACAAAGAACGTATTTTTTCCTCTCGCTCCCCCTCATTCATTTTATCAATATGCGAAATCTTGAACCCATACTTGTTCAACAAAGCAATATTTAAAACCCTCTTTAAATCCTGATTGGTATAAGTTCTGATATTGGTATCTGTTCGATTGGGCTTCAAAAATTCATACCGCTGCTCCCAGATACGAATCGTGTGTGCTTTAATACCAGATATATTTTCGAGATCCTTTATTGTAAAAAAGTCCATTGATATTAAATTATAAACACTATTACAAGATTCCTCTCATTTTGTTTAAAAATATCAGCGAAAGAGTAAAAAATATATAACAGAAATGGCTTTTAGGTATAAAAAAACTCTAATAAGACTATTCCTCAATAAAAAAACCGGCTGTTTAGACCGGTCTGCAATTACACTATTTTACAAGAAGTCCTTATTTATTTAGCAATCCGCAACAAATATTCTCCATAGCCACTCTTTCTTAAATTTTCGGCGAGCACCTGTAGCTCTGCCTTGGTAATAAAGCCCATTCTCCAAGCGATTTCTTCTGGACAACCAATTTTCAAACCCTGCCTTTTCTCTATCACGCGCACATATTCACTCGCATCATTGAGCGATTCGAAAGTACCCGTATCCAACCAGGCAAAACCCCTATCCAATACACCCACTTTCAATTTTTTATTCTCAAGATAAATTCTGTTTACATCCGTTATTTCATATTCTCCCCTTGGACTCGGAGGGATATTTTTTGCAATATTCACCACCTCATTATCATAGAAATATAAACCGGGTACTGCAAAATTACTTTTAGGATGCGCCGGCTTTTCTTCGATACTAAGTGCAGTCCGGTTGTCATCAAAATCAACCACCCCATAACGCTCTGGATCACTTACTGGATAAGCAAAAATAACCGCCCCATCAGGGTTTGCAGATTGCTGCAATAATTTACTAAATCCACTTCCGTAAAAGATATTATCTCCCAATACCAAGGCCACACTATCCTTCCCAATAAATTTTTCACCTATCACAAACGCTTGTGCCAGACCGTTAGGGACCTCTTGCTTTGCATAAGAAAAACTGCAGCCCCACTGCGATCCATCACCCAATAAGCGCATGAACTGCGACTGATCATCCGGCGTAGTGATGATTAATATTTCCTTTATTCCGGCCAGCATCAAAGTGCTAAGCGGATAATAAATCATTGGCTTATCGTATATCGGCATCAACTGCTTACTGATTCCCATCGTAATGGGATAAAGTCTGGTTCCAGATCCGCCGGCAAGGATGATTCCTTTCATTGGTTTTATAATTTAGAGTTTATGGGTTTAGGGCGAGTATTATACTCATTTGATCTTTTAAACTCGGGTTTAGAGGAGTATTAAATTTGTTTGTTCCTTTAAACTCGGGTTTAGACGCGTATTATACTCAT
>Ga0114979_10001763_pt1 | contig 14610 bp, 16 predicted proteins | sample S_140625_EF_Meta_FD_87315 | JGI IMG/M metagenome (GOLD analysis project Ga0114979, IMG submission 87315) | Freshwater microbial communities from Lake Simoncouche, Canada to study carbon cycling - S_140625_EF_MetaG | ecosystem: Environmental > Aquatic > Freshwater > Lake | place: Lake... | reverse complement strand
TTAATGGAAGCACAAGGTTTGCCACCAGCCGCAATGGGTTGGGGTTGTAATAGTGGTATTGGCTTTATCGGTGAGATGGGTAGCACAGAGCGACACAGCTATGACATCTTAGGTGACATGGTTTCAACAGCCGCACGTTTAGAAGCACGTTGTAAGGCCTATGGTGTGTTATGTATCATTGGCGCCGAAACATACAACAGGACTCGAGACGACTTCTTCTACTTGCTATTGGACAACTTACAACCAAAAGGTAAGACAGTAGCGGACTTAATCTATACAGCACTACGTACTAAAGGCGCAGACTATAGCAAGGATAAAGCACAGCACGAAGCAATGCACGCCTTGTACAAACAGAAGAAGTTTGATGAAGCGGCCGCTATGTGTAAAAAGCTAAAGGGTAACTTTGGTGGGCAGATGGACAAGTACTACAAGATATGGATTGAGCGTTGCGACTTTATGAAGCAACAAGACTTAGGTGACAATTGGAACGGCGAGTTTGTAGCTCACGAAAAATAATTAAGAGCGAATCTTGGCAAGACCAAGACTACTTAATAATTTAATGTACATCCAGCCAATATCAAACTCATACCACTTTTGACTAAACTTTGGATTGGCACCATCTGCGTGATGACCGTTATGCAATTCTTCTCCGCCGATCCAAATACCCCAAGGCCATAGGTTGCGTGATGTATCTTTAGTATCTGTGTTGCGGTAACCCCACCAGTGACTTAGACCGTTAATAACTCCTGCGGCCCAAAAAGGGATCCATATCATTTGGATACCCCATACAATAAAACCCACACTCCCAAAAAGAACAAGGTCTATGATCAACATTAGCAGTATACCTGCACGTGAGTGTGATGTAAAAACTTTGCGTTCTAACCAATCGTTAGGAGTACCTACTCCTAATTTTTCTACCATTTCTCGATCTTTACTTGCTTTATGGTAAAGACCTGCCCCCTTAAATAATACTGTCCATATACCATATATTTGTGGACTATGAGGATCGCCTTCTTGGTCTGACTTTTGGTGGTGTTTGCGATGTATTGCCACCCATTCTTTTGTTACCATTCCGGTTGTGAGCCAGAGCCAAAATCGCATAAAATAGTTAATAGCAGGATGAAACGTTACTGCTCGGTGTGCTTGGCTACGATGTAGATACAGCGTAACGCAGGCAATAGTAATTTGTGTTACTATTAAGGTGTATAGTATTATATTCATCTTAATACTTAGCTTAAATATAAGATGTTCAAATTAATTATACTCACATTTGCTCTGTTTTTAAACACAGCTATGGCTAAAGATATTACCGCTACTAGTTGGTTAGTTGCCGACTATAAAGGTAAAATCATTGATGGTGAAAACTATCGTGAAATTCGTCCAATTGCAAGTGTCACAAAACTAATGACAGCAATGGTTGTGTTAGATGCTAGTCAAAGTCTAGATCAAAAAATTAAAAACTATACCCGTCGAGAACTGATTGGTTTAACAATTACTCATTCTGATAACCGTGCCGCACAAATGTTATGTGATGCTTACCCGGGCGGAAAAATAGCCTGTGTAAGAGCAATGAATCAGAAAGCTCGTATGTTAGGATTAGAACATACTCAATATAACGAACCAACAGGACTTAGCGTATTCAATGTAAGTACAGCCGAAGACCTAGTTGATATTGTATTAGAAGCTAGCAAGTATACAGAAATCGTTGAAGCTAGCAAAGGGCAAGTCACAGTTCACAATAAGAAAAAGGTAGTGTCATTTAATAACACTAACCCCATTACTCGTAAACGTGATGATATTATTGTAAGTAAAACAGGATGGATTCGCGCAAGTGGCGGATGTCTTGTTATGCTAGTGAACACTGACTTAGGAAATCGTGTTGTAGTTGTGTTAAACAGTAAAACTATCCGGACTCGCGTTCCTGATGCAGAATACTTATTGGCTACGTATTAACCTTCTCCGGCTTTAGCTGTTTTATCATCGTCTGGATCAACTTTCTTTTTAGGATCGGGCCAAACTCGAACAGGTAGCTCTTCTGGTTCTTTAGGAAACTTTGCTAAATGATCTGCTTCATCCATAGCTTCATGGAACTTAGCATTAGCTTGTGCTTCAACCTTTTGTGTTTCCATAACACGATCACTTTCAATCATCTTACCACGTAAGTGTAGCACGGTATTAACCTTTTGATTTAAACGAATCAAATCATTGTCCAACATACGTATACGATCAATAAGAGCAATCAACACAGTATTAGCTTCACCTATAACTGGTTTAACTTCTTTTGTTGCCCATTCCCAAACATACTTGATAATGAAGCCCATTCCGACCGCCATAACAATCGGAAATCCATATTTGTTTACTAATTCTGCTATATCGCCCATCTTATCTTCCTATGTAAATATACTTTTCTTCTTTCTTGTCAGGATTCCGTGGTAACAATCCATCTCCGTACTGCGGATATTTTTGTTGTCTATCGTATGCTACGTACATAAACACACCTCCCATAACAATTATTATTATAATAATCGCAACACCTACTACAAACTCATCTCTTAATTGCTTTAATCTTCGTTGACGTCTTTTATCTACTATTGCCTGTTGTTGCATTTGTTTAGCAATAAGCACACTTTGCTCTTTGCCCATCTGCTTCATCATTGATTCAACTTCGGTATATAATGCACCAAGCTCGGGAGGGCTTTGATATACCATTAACTCTCGTAACTCAGTACCCATTTGTTCTAGTTGCTTACGCATTAGTACACGTTGCAGGGCACGTTTACCTAAACTATCATCACCTTTGTAGATTTCAGTTTTAGCACGGCGTTCTTCTTCTTCAAAAATAGCCATACACTTGTAATAGTTGTCATAGTACGTGCCAAGATGATTGCCAATTTCTGTGTAGATACCAGTATGTTCATCTGCATTAGCCTTTTTGTTTAGGTCTTTGACACGCTCTTTTTCTTCAACGAACTGTCGTTTAGCTTCTGGGCTTGCAGGTTTCTCAGGAGGATGCAGTTTTTTAAACTGCTCGTCCATATCTTTGAGTACGTCTTTTACTTCGCCCGCGGCACCTTTAATATCTTTGTATAATTTACAACCTGCTTTGACAGCAGAGACTGCTCCGTTGGCAAGGGCGAAGAGTGTTAGTGGATCCACACTATCAGCTCCTTACCCGCTACCGGCAAATATAACCTAGTACGAATCCCACGACTAATCCTAAAATGCCAACAACTGCTAGGTCTTTATCGTACCAAAGCGGCTGACCTCTTAGATATTGCTTAGTATGTTCCGGTAGACTCTCGTACCATTGATTCCATTTGTTCATTTTTCCTTGCTCCGTCTTTTAAAAATTTAACTACTGGATCTACTTTAACTAGCATTGCTTGACCGTTGACATTGGTAATTCTAAAATAGTCGCCATGCTTCCATCCTAGTTTATCAATGTCTAATTCTTTATCAAACTTGATCCATTCGGGCTCTAAGTCCCAATCGTAATCATAGTGTCTCATTTAGGACTTCCTATTCCTGTTAGCTAACATACGAAACCATTCTTTTTTCATTTCAACATCATGACGTATATGAGTCAAGTGATCATCACCGTCGTCTTTCATATAGATATAAAATAGCACAGCAAAAATTGATATCCATAATACATAAAACAAATTAATTGTAAATGTAAATTCCATTAGTCTCTCCTTGCATCATTCTTACCGTCGGCGCGGCTAATACGTTCCACATCAGGTTTCAAACCAAGTGCATTTGAAACTACTGTATCGATACGGATAACATCGTGGTTCATAGTCTTAACACGATTATCAAGGGCAATAATGATGCCTTTCATGCCGTTAATTGAACCTAAAACGCCTTGTAACAACAATTTGATAGTCAAGTATACAAAGTACCCGCCTGCCAATGCTGCCGCTACAGGCATACCTAAGTCGCCTATTAATTTGAAAATTTCGTTCATTATTCGCTCCACTGTAGTGTCAAGTATTTACTGCGTAGATAACTCGTAATATCTACGTACTTAATATTGTGGAGAATGGTCCGCCGACCAGGACTCGAACCTGGAATAATAGCTTAGAAGGCTACTGGTATATCCCTTTACCTATCGGCAGTTATTGATTACCAAACAAAGTTGGTTTTATAGTATTGTACTATTTCTTTGAGTTCTGTGTCAAAGTCTGCTTGCGGTGTCCAACCTAAACTTTTAAGTTTTTCATCTGCAATCGCATATCTAACATCTTGTCCAGGGCGGACAAGATCAACAACGTAATTCTCAATAGGGTCATGTAGGCCCATTAGATTAAGAATTTTATTTACTACGGTTAAATTATCAGTTTCGTAATTACCAGAGATGTTGTAAATCTCGTTAACTACTCCTGCATTGATTATTGTAGTTACTGCACGGGCAGTATCATTAGCATGTAACCAAGTACGGCGGGGACGACCCTTATCATGTAAATCAATCTTTCGTCCAATACTTAGATACTTAACAGTCTTTGGTACTAGTTTCTCAACATACTGTCCAATACCGTAGTTATTAGTAGGTCGTACAATTACATACGGAACTTTGTAGGTACGAGCCCAAGCAAGCACTAACATATCTGCCGCTGCCTTAGTGGCCGAATAAGGATTACTAGGTTTCAATAAATCTTCTTCACTATGGAAGCCTTCTTCTATATCGCCGTAAACTTCATCTGTACTGAAGTGTAACAATATAGGCATATTGAATCCACTTTTTTCTCGAATTAGTTTTAATAAATGATGAACACCATTTACATTGCTCCTAAGAAATACATCACTACTAGCAATTGAATTATCTACATGAGTTTCTGCGGCTGTATTAATAATGTAATCGCAATCATATAACTTTTCAAGATCATTGATATCTGCACGAATAAATTTAAAATTTGGATATGCTGTGAACTCTGGCAAAAATTGTTCGTTACTAGCATACGTGCCTTTATCAACTCCAATAACATACCAGCCTAGATCTAAACAGTGGCGTGTAATGTGTGATCCAATAATTCCTAAACATCCTGTAACATAAACTATTTTTTTCATATGTAATCTTCAAATCCTTTTTCAATTCCACTTAGTTCGATACCAAGGGTCTTTAAACTTAAACTGCTTCCTGTGTAATTATTAAAACTAGTGCTGTTAACTTTGAAGTTTGGTTCTAGGTTGCGTACTTTACAAAACAAGTCCAGTGCTTCACTAATTCTAATTTTATTTTCATAGACTGCATTAACATCGTTAATGGGCCAATTGTGCTCAACACAATGTTCAACTACACGACATAGATCTTCAATACTAAAATAATCAAAGTATCTATCATTGCTAATTTCTAAATGTCTTTGATTAAGGAATCTTGGAAATATTCTAGTAGGAATTTCTCCTGCGCCAAAACAATTGAAAATACGAATGTTGTAAAAGTTATCAGTCTGAGCACAGAGCCTTGCTTTAATATTTTGTCCCCATCCGTAGCTATCTTTGGGCATACATTTAAAGATGTCTGATTCTAATGCACGATCAATATTTGTAGTACGATCAAACTCTGCACCAGATGCTGTGTTAATGAACTTGCCAAACATAGTTCTATTGTTATAGAAGTTCATAAAGATACCTAAGTTGTTACGAGCATCGTGCAATGTTTCGTCATTGGTCATTACTGCGGCACAGTTAACAATAACATCAAAAGTATTGTCTTGTAAAAATTTAGTAACAGCAATTGGGTCAAGCATATTTAGAGTATCTCTAGTAACTGGAGTTACGTGGTGATTCTTTAGCAAGTGGCTAGAAATACTACTACCAACAAACCCGTTAGAACCTAGGACAGCTATTCTCATAATTTTGCAACCTTTAACAAACCATCTAAACTTTCTTCACCCGTAATACTTTTAACATAGTTGTACATTCTAGATGAATCAATTATATTCAATGTAGGAATAAGGAACGGACTTCGTTGAGCCAGCCCGCCAATAACAGCTACCTGTTTACATGATGCGGTTGGGTCTAACTCATTTATTGCGTCTATATATTGTTGTACCCAAGTTCTAGCTATTTCTGGTAATACTAGATCAAGTGTGTTTCTTTCTTCTGTCAGTGCTATATACCCGCTATCGCCATTCCATTTCCATGCGGCTTCAAAAAAGTTTATGTTTGACGATGGAACTGCATCTATAACACTTTTAAAAGTGATATTAGACCACTTGTCCCAAAATATATTTGCACCTGCAATATCATTAACAAAGTTAGCAAAAATGTTTAGTGCTCTACCGCAAGGAATGTGAGTAATTACAGATGTTGGATTACCATTAACATCGGGCCTAATTTCTGTTCCCTTAATATACTTACACGCAACCTGTGATCCTGTTCCAAGATTTAAAACAACATCTACATTTTCGCCTAGTCCCGCACCATACATTGCAGATTGTAAATCACCTAGTCCTGCATAAACTGGAATAGAATAATCACCTACTACAACATATCCGAGGCATTCTGTTACGTCTGTAGTGATTTGATTATACTCAGTATTATAGTTAATAACCCACTGGTTATCAGTATTAACAAACCCTGTTGATGCCGCAAGAGTAATATTTGATTTAGGATTAGAACATCCGCCTTTAATTAAAATCCAATCAACTAGAGTATTGAATCTAACAGGAACTGTAAATTGATTTCTAACCTTAAACATTGAAACAAAAGGAAGTCCACTACGTAGTTTCATTCCAGTTGTTTGAAAAAACTGGTCTGCGTATTGTTCAACTTCTTGCATCTTAACACGCTGATCTTTCCAACTAATATAACCCGTTAACGGCTCATTGTCATTTGTTAAAACAAATCCGTGCATTTCGGCACATATATAGATAGCATCAGGAGCACCGTATTTGAGTATTAGATTATTAACTGTAGACTCAAACACGTTCCAATATTCAATTGCAGGAACTTCAAACTTGCCGTCAATTATTTGATGTTGACTACTAGGAGATGCTTCAGAACACAGATCAATAACGGTATCAGTATCTGTATCAACTAAGACAGATTTAATTCTACTGGCTCCAAAATCAACTAGTATTGCTTTAGTCACCGGCAATAACCTCTTTCATTGCTCGACTAACTTCTGCGATTCCGATTTCATCTAAAGGTAAATCAATAAACTTCATATCACCAATAGATAATAAAGTTGCAAGTTTTAAATTGTTACCTTCTGCTTTTTTATCATTAGTTAAAAAAGGCAATAGTCTAACTGGATCAAGACTACAGAACGAATCCCACACATTACTAGTAATAACTTTCTTACCTGCAATATACATTTCTTTATTTTCTTGCTCAGATAGCATATCTCTATTTTTTGCAATACGATTTTCAACTAGTATACCAATAGCAACGCCCTGTCCATGCGGAATAGCATAATTTGATAATGCTTCAATGGCATGTCCAATACTATGTCCATAATTCATAGAACGGCGAATATCAATTTCAAACTCGTCGTGCTCTACAATAGATTTCTTAACACTCAAACTTCCGATCATCAGTTGGCGTTTTGCTTCTTTGGATCCAGAAATAAATCCGTCAACGTGTTGTTGGAAAAATTCAAATGCCTTAGACCCGCCCGTAATTAACAATCGATATATTTCTCCGCCACCGCTTAACTGATCATTGTAGGGGAGCGTGTCAATAAAATGCGGGTCAATTAAAACTTGGCGTGGCGCACTAAACAATCCTAATACGTTTTTAGTTTTACCGTGATTAACTGCGGTCTTACCACCTAAGCAACTATCTGCTTGGCTTAACAATGTCGTAGGAACTAGTGTCCAAGGAATACCTCGTTTATACATAGCACCAGCAAACGCACCCAAGTCTTGAATAATGCCGCCGCCAATCACATAAAGCATCGATCCTCTATTAGCATTATTAGTTTGTAAAAAGTCGCAGACTTTTAAAACTGTATCAATACCCTTGTTAGTTTCTGTAGCCTCGACTTCATAACACGGAACCCTGCCAAAGTCGATATCTTTTAAGACGTTGTTTTTAACATACTGATCAATCAGTACCAACGGTTTTTTCTGTGCATAAATTTCTGTACTAAGCCAAGAAAAATTATCTTCACTAACAATTTTAACAACGTATGGCCGTGGACTAGATTTAACTGAAAACTCGTTAGTTGTTTCTGGTTCTATTGATGTTGTGAAGTGCGTGTCTTGGATTTGATAGTTTGTTATCATTGAAAGCCTCCTATGCTATAGCCACCATCAACTACTAAATCGTGGCCGTTAATATATGTGTTTTGCTCGCTGGCTAAAAAAGCAACAGCATCTGCAATTTCTATAGGTGTACCCATACGCCCAACTGGGATACCTTTTACAATCTTTTCAATTGTTTCTGGTGTGTTATTTTTACTTGTCATTTTGGTATTGATATACCCAGGAGTGACAGCATTAACTGTAACACCTATAGAACCTAGTTCAATTGCTAGTGTTTTTACGAAACCAATTAAGCCATGCTTTGAAATAACATATGGCATACGACCGTAACGGCTTAAAAATCCATACAATGAACTAATAACAACCACTCTGCCTGTACCTGTAGTTTTCCAATACTCAATATTGCTTTGTACAATTGGTAAAAATCCTAGTAAGTTAGTACGTACAGATTTTTCAAGTTCATCTAAATCTAATGTTTCAAATGCTCCAGGAACATTATATCCTGCACAATGTACAATAGTGTCAAAATTAGAATGTTGTTTTGCAAAATCTTTAACGGATTCTTTGTTAGAAAGATCCACACCGCTACTACCTACAGAAACAACAAAATCATTTGGAAATTTTTTAACAATTTCATTTCCAATGTCTCCAGTTCCTCCTAGTACAAGTATTTTCCTCATTTTTTTAATCCTTAAGAGTATTTTCTGCCATTTCTTCGTCTGATAAAAATGGACTCATATTCTCTAATGATGGTGCAAGCATAGATCCGTCAGCTAATTTCTTTGCAACTAACTTAGGTGCAAACACTTGATTAGGATCACACATGACTTCTATTAATACAGGGTTTGAATTTTCTAACGCACCTTGTACAGTATCCGAGCGCCATTGGTTAATAGTCTCTACACGATATGCATCTATTCCAAATGCTTTAGCAACATTTACAAAGTTTGGAATAGTAACACCATCTGCTGGACAAGTACCAAATACGTTATCTGAAAAATAATTATGCTGTGTTTGTTTAATACTTAGGTATCCGTCATTGTTTAATACAATAATCTTTATCGGCAATTTATAACCCACAACTGTTTGTAGTTCTTGTAGATTCATCATAATACTACCATCGCCTGCAAGACAAATTACTCTCTTGCCGCCTTTTGCTATACATGCACCTATAGCCGCTGGCAAGTCGTAGCCCATACTTGCATCGCCAGAGTTAGTATAAAGTCGCTGACCTTCTTTAAGATTAGCAGTTTGAAAACTAATAACACAAGCAGAACCGTTGCCTGTAACAACGATATCATCTTCTCTAAGATTCTCGATCATTTCTGATACGAAAGCATATGGGTTAACATGAGTGTCTGTATGTGTATATTCGGGAATAACTGTTGGATATCGTCGAACACGAGCCTTACACCAGTTTAGATATTCTGTATGCTGTGCGGGTGTTGTATATCCTTCTAGTGCTGTTAGCATTGCTGGAACAAATTCTTTTAAGTCTGCATGAATTTTTAAATCTGTATGTAACGTAGGTTTATCAAGTTCTGCCTTGTCAGCATCGACATGAATCTTAAATGCTCTGTTAGCAAAGTTTTTATGATTATAACTTACCTGTCGAATGTTCAATCTACTACCTAATATCAGCAATAGGTCGGCATTTTGTACAGTAAAGTTTCCTGCACGATCACCGACAGTACCCGGGCGACCTGCATAGCATGGATTACTGTTAGGTACAATATCGTGAGCGTTCCACCCGCTTACAACAGGAATACCCAACCGTTCGGCAAGTTTAACAAAATTATTGTACTGTCCGGAAATACGAACGCCTGCACCTGCAAATAATACAGGACGTTTAGCAGTCTTTAGTTTTTCTAAAATAATTCCAATATCTATATCATACGTCTGCGATAATAGTTCTTCTAACTCCATCTTAGTGTTTGGAGTAATATCGGGATTATTAATTAGCTCATCCAAGTTACCATTCCAACCTTCTAGCTCGCTAGGATCAATTTGAGTTGAACTAATATCAACAGGCACATCAACCCATACAGGGCCTGGTCTTCCGTTAGTGGCTAAGAATACAGCATAATCCATAATCTTACCAATTTGTTTAGCATCATGTAATGTTGTAGAATACTTAACAACAGGCTTAGCCATGCTTACAATATCAACTTCTTGATCGCCTAGTTGACGCAAAGGGATTGGATAGTTTCTTAGATACGTTTCGTCTTTAACTTGTCCTGATATTACTAACATACCTAACGAGTCAACGTATGCTCCGTACACTCCATTAAGAGCATTAATACCACCCGGGCCTGTTGTAACATTTAAAACCGCAAGTTTGTTACTAACTCTAAAATAACTTTCGGCGGCCATTGCGGCAGCTTGCTCGTGATGAAAACATACAGGAGTAAGATTCTTATTTCTTCCAAATGCATCGTTAAGGTGCATGGCGCCACCACCTGTTACAAGGAATACGTGGCTTGCGCCTGCTTCTACACAACGCTGGGCAATATAATCTGCTACTCTCATTTTATTATTCATATTTTATTATTCTTTTAACTAAGTCTAAATGATCATCGAACGGTATAGAATTCGATTCGTCAACTCCATCATTGTAACCTTTTTGATAAAAAGCAAATACAATGTTAGCCGAAATAGCAGTACGCTGATCAATAGTACTATCACCTACAAATATAGCATCATTAACGGAAATATTCAACCTTTCTAAACAAGTCAGCAAATGTAACGGGTTAGGTTTTGATATTGGTAAATCATCTCCAGCAATAACAACATCAAAATACTGATCTATTTCTAATTCTTTAATAATTTTATGCACAAGTCTATTGGCCTTGTTTGTACATATTCCAATCTTAACATTGTTTTCCGATAATAATTTTAAGGACTCTTTTACATTAGAATATAGTGGCATTGTGCTACTTGGAAAAGTTGCAAGTCTTCTTCTAAATTCTTCAAGATACTCTTTTGCCTTTTCTTCAGAATCAAGTTCTAAAGAATTAGTCATTATTTTTACACCACCTAAACTTAACCACGGAGTAAAAGTATAATGAGGTAATGTAGAAAGCCCCAGCTCATTGCGAAGTTGATTTAACAACGCTATAGTAGCTGGGGCTGAGTCGACCAATGTACCGTCAAGGTCATAAACAACTAGTTTTGCAGACATTACAGCCCGCGATTTAAGATTGTGTTCTTGAGTTGTATGTTTTCGTTGTATGGACCGTTAATATGATTAATGGTTAATGGCTCATCTGCTTTGATCGATTGAATTAGTCGTTCACCATTCATAACCTCTCTGCAACTCAACTGGCCTTTTCTTAATGGGATTGACAAATAGAAATCCTTTAAGAAACCTTCTTTGGTAAAAACATATCCTTCTGGAAGATCCTGTTTTGCGTATGCACCACGAACCAATGCGTCGAGGTACTCTGTTTCGCCTCGTGTAATAACACGGCGTGATGTGCTATTGCCTCCGCACATTTCTTTAGCTTTATGAAACGCTTTAAACCATTCGTCGCATTGTTCCGGTAATGAACAGTAGTTTGAAACAGCCACACCTTCGTGATCGATGTCAACGTGACGTTCCCAGGTTCTAGCACCTTTACCATAACTGATAAGCATACTTGAATGCCAGTCATGATATTCATGTGTGCTTAAACCAATAACATGATCTGGATAACGTGCTTTTAGATAATCGATTTGATCTAACTGTAGAATATCGTCTTCTGAAGGATACAAAGAAATGCAATGATTAATTGCAAGAGAAATATCACGTTTTTCAAAATACCGAACTAGATCGTCGAGATCCTTTTCACTAGCGCCGCCAGTGCTAGCAATAACAGGACGACGAGTTGATGCAATTTTATCAATCAAAACCCAGTCATTAACATCTGAGCTAGCTAGTTTAATAATTGGCATATCAAACTCAACGCAGAGGTCGACACTCTTTTCATCAAATGGTGTTGCCATTGGAATACAACTCATATATCGAATTTCTTCAACCATGCGAGCAAAATCTGCTTTGCTAAGTTTAGTAGCTTCGGTTTTCTTGATATAACGATTTTCTTGATTGCCCTTAAACTCAGGATGAATAAATTCGTCTACATCTCTAAACTGTAGTTTAATCGCGGCCTTAACATTGTTAAATTTAATAACTGCCGCATGATCGCGAATAATTTTTAATCCGCGGTCTAATTTCCCCCAATGATTATTTGCCGCCTCTAGGACAAACAAATTTTCAAATAAATCTCTGTCTTTTTGTGAAATCATTTTTCTCTCTTTATACAAATAAGCTCATAAAGCCGTCAACCTTCTCGCCAATGTAGGCGATTTGTTCCGGAGTAATAACCGGACTACATCCGTGGAAGAAAGTGTTCTTCATTGTGTAGGTAGCTATAGGATAGTTATCACGGGCGTCAACAGGATTCATTAAATGTGAATATGCTGGCTGTAGCATGATATTTCCCGCAAAGTATGGGCGTGTTTGGATTAGGTTTTCTTCCAAATAATCAACAATGTCCATACGTGAAAATGGCGCACCTTCGCGAATCGTTAAAGGGAATGCAAACCAACTTACATCTGCTTTATCTTGTGCTCGGGGTAAGTGGAAGAATTCTTCATACTTTTCGTAGATCGCAAACAATAAATTATAGTTGCGTTGACGAAGTGCGTGGATCTCTGGTAGCTTTTTGATCTGCTCTAAACCCATCGCCGCTTGTAGTTCGATTGGTTTTAAATTATAACCAATTTCATCGTAGACATACTTGTGATCAAAGATTTCTCCAGGCATTTCTGGAATCCATTCTTGGAATCTTTTACCACATGTTCCACACTTTAGTTTGTTAGCTTCTGGTCCTACACAATAGCAACCACGGCCCCATTCACGTAAACTGCGAACAATAATTTCTTGTTGGGGATCATTCATAGCAACAAAGCCACCTTCGCCCATTGTCATATGATGCGCCGGATAGAATGAACAACTTGCCATCTCACCAAACGAGCCTAATGGTTTACCATCATAGGTTGTACCTAGGCCATCGCAACAATCTTCTAACAAGATTAGATTGTGCTTGTTGACTAGTTCCATGACCTTGTCCATGTTAGGTGGATTGCCTAATACGTGGGCAAAGGTAATAATTTTAATCTCTGGGTCAGCTTCTAAAATACGCTCTGCTTGATCTAAATCAATATTCAACGTATCAATTTCAATATCACAAAATACTGGAGTAAAGTTATTTTGAATAGTTGGATTAAGTGTTGTAGGGAATCCTGCGATGGGCATTAACACTTTTGTACCTTCTGGTAAGTTCTGTCCTCGCTTGGATTTCATAGCTGTCATCATAAGCAAGTTTGCACTACTACCAGAGTTTGTTAGTACACCACGGGTCTTACCAAACTCTTTTGGAAAGTTATGTTCAAAGCGCAAGCTCTTATTTCCCATAACTAACCAACCGTTTAGTAGAGCTTCAGCGGCTGCTACATATTCGTCGGAGTTAAAGTGAGGCCCTGCGTAGTTTACAAAGTCTTTACCAGCAACCCAAGTTTTGTCTGCATGTTTTTGATCAATGTATTGTTTGATATCTTCTAATATTTTTTTCATCATTTAATTATATGCTCTTTGTAAAAATTTGCCAACTCTACTCTATAGTCTAAAGGAACCGCAGGCCAGTGAATTAACCAGTCGCCTATCTGCCAATTACCGTCACGACCGAATTTATCTCTGTGATGCGAGTAAGTCTGTCCGTATAAGTGATAGTTAAAACTATTCATAAAACGTTGTGGATATATCTTAACAATATCTTTATAAGGACCAGTCAATTCAAATTCACCCTCCGGCGGCCATCCCGGGTCACCTGTTCCTGGTAAACCAACTAGATTAGCGATAGCCCGTTGCTCAGTGTCCCAAAACTTGCCCATGTACTCAGATTCGAGTGCAAGGATAGCATCAAGGAACTGCCGACCTTCTAGAGTATTACGAACCAAAAAGCTGTCTGCATTGATACCGTTAATGTCCACAGCAACAATAAAATGATAGGCATTATTACAGCGTTCTTCAAGTCTTGTAGAAAAATTAGTAATCATCGTATCTGTGCCAGTCCACCAAACCCATTCGTATTCTGGATGATCTAATAGTGTTTGACGTGCTAGGTGAATTTTTTCAAATCCGGTCATTAGGTGTGGTTGGGCAGGAACAGGGCTAGTCCAATTGCTAGTTCTGACAATCATATCATATCCGTGAATGTCGCAGTACTCTGCTTTATTGTCATGCCAGGTATGATCTGCTAGTTTTTGATACCCTGTATCGTGATGAGTTATAAGTGCGTATTTTGCCATTAAAAGTAATTTCCGTTTATTCTTGGGAACCATGTGTCGCCGTAGCCACCAT
>Ga0114979_10001760_pt1 | contig 14613 bp, 12 predicted proteins | sample S_140625_EF_Meta_FD_87315 | JGI IMG/M metagenome (GOLD analysis project Ga0114979, IMG submission 87315) | Freshwater microbial communities from Lake Simoncouche, Canada to study carbon cycling - S_140625_EF_MetaG | ecosystem: Environmental > Aquatic > Freshwater > Lake | place: Lake... | reverse complement strand
GCTACAAACTGTCTGATCTGTGCATGGACCAGATGATCCGCGAGTTCTGCGATGCCGGCGGTGCGGCGATCGAAGTGGTCAGCGGCAGTCATACGCCCAGCCAGTATGCCGAATTTGCGACCACCGCCCAGCGCTTTGGCCTGATGGCATCGCGCGGCTCGGATTTTCATGGTCCGGGCGAAAGTCGACACGACCTCGGTTCGATGCCCCCGCTGCCCAAGTCGCTGCGACCAGTCTGGCATGACTGGCCCGAGGCGGCGGCCCTGGAAACCCGTTGAGTCAGCTCTTCGAGGTTCATCCCACGCATCCGCAAAAGCGGTTGATCGATCAGGCCGCAGCGATTCTCGCTCGGGGTGGTCTGGTGGTGTTGCCGACCGATGCCTGTTATGTCCTGGCCTGTCAGCTCGATGACAAATCCGCAGTCGACCGGCTGCGCGCCCTGCGCGGAATCGACGACCGACATCTGCTGACGCTGATGTGCAGTGACCTCAAGGCGCTCTCGACCTATGCCAAGGTCGACAACTGGCAGTTCCGCTTTCTGCGCGACTGGACGCCGGGTGCCTACACCTTCATTTTGCCGGCCACCAAGGAGGTGCCGCGCCGGCTCTGGCATCCCTCGCGCAAGACTGTCGGCCTGCGGGTCCCCGATCATCCGGTGGTCGCTGAGTTGCTGGCCTCCCACGGCCATCCGGTGCTGACCTCCAGCCTCATCCTTTCCGGCCAGACCGAGCCGATCACCGATGCGCACGAGGCCGTCGCCCAGATCGGCAAGCGCGTCGATCTGGTCATCGATGCCGGAGCGCAGGGCCTCGAGCCCACAACCGTGATCGATCTGACCGGTGAGACACCCGAGATCGTTCGCGTGGGCCGTGGTCCGGTCGACCGCATGGGCTAAAGCCCGGGGCGCCTTTGCCGGTGCCGCTGATACACTCAGCCTCCATGACTATCGAACGCGTCCTTTCCGGCATGCGCCCTACCGGCGCCCTGCATCTCGGTCACTATCACGGTGCGCTCAAGAACTGGGTTCGCTTGCAGGAAGACAAGGCCTGCTTCTTTTTCGTGGCCGACTGGCATGCCTTGACGACCCACTACCAGTCGCCCGAGGTCATCCAGGCCAATATCTGGGACATGGTCATCGACTGGCTGGCCGCCGGCATTGATCCGGCCAAATCGGTGCTCTTCATCCAGTCGCTGGTGCCCGAGCATGCCGAGTTGCATCTGCTGCTGTCGATGTCGACACCGCTCGGCTGGCTCGAGCGCGTTCCGACCTACAAGGATCAGCAGGAAAAGCTCGCCGACCGAGACCTCACAACCTATGGTTTTCTGGGTTATCCGCTGCTGCAGGCCGCAGACATCCTGATCTATCGCGCCGCCTGGGTACCGGTCGGCGATGATCAGGTGCCCCATATCGAGCTGACCCGCGAGCTGGCGCGCCGATTCAACAACCTGTTCGGCAGCGATCCCGATTTCGAGGCGAAAGCGCTGGCCGCAATTCGCCGTCTGGGCAACAAGCGCGGCACCATCTATACCGATCTGCGCACCCGCTTTCAGCAGCAGGGCGATGCCCAGGCACTCGAGCAGGCGCGCGCCCTGATCGAAGGCACGCAAAGCCTGTCCAGCGAAGAGCGTGAGCGCCTGCTCGGCTATATCGCCGGGACGCGCCGTCAGATTCTCACCGAACCTCAGGCCCTGCTCACCGAGGCCTCGCGTCTGCCGGGTCTCGACGGCCAGAAGATGTCCAAGAGTTATGGCAATGCGATCGCGATGCGCGAAGACGCGGCCTCGGTGACCAGGAAGATTCGCACCATGCCGACCGATCCGGCGCGAGTGCGACGCACCGACCCGGGCGAGCCCGAACGCTGCCCGGTCTGGCAACTGCATCAGGTTTATTCCAGCGAGGCGCAGCGCGACTGGGTGCAGGCGGGTTGCCGCAGCGCCGGGATCGGTTGCCTCGAATGCAAGCAGCCGGTGATTGATGCGGTGATCGCCGAGCAGCAGGTGTTCTTCGAGCGGGCCCAGCCGTATCTCGATGACCCGGTGCGCCTGAAAGCGATCATTGCCGATGGTTGCGACAGAGCTCGGGCGGTTGCGCAGGAAACCATGCGCGAGGTGCGCGAGGTGATGGGACTGTCCTACCGCTGACCGCACAAGGGCAGGGTGGTGACCTCACTGTTGCCGATGCCCGCAGGCCCGGCCAGCGTTTCAGGCCTCGCCGAAGCGATTCAACCGGCTGCGGATTCGTTTTTCAGCAGGTGTAACTGGCGCAGTTGCGGCAAGGTATCCAGGAAGTCCTTGAGCTGACTCAGCGGCAAAGGTTCGCTGATGAACGTCCCCTGCATGTTCTCGCAGTCAAAGGACCGCAGCGCTTTCATTTCGGCAGCGGTCTCGACGCCTTCGGCCATGGCTTCAAGCCCGAGCTTACCGGCGAGGGTCGTGATTGCCTGGATGATCGCGGCATTGCCGCGGTCTTCGGGCAGACCGCGGATGAAGGTGCGGTCGATTTTCAGTCCGTTGACCGGCAGATTTTTCAGATACGACAGCGATGCGTAACCGGTCCCGAAATTGTCGATGATTACCTTGATGCCCAGGCGTCTGAGTTCGGTGAGCAGCGCGATCGTCTTTTCGCTGTTGTCGATGAGTGCATTCTCGGTCAGCTCGATGCGCAGCAGGCTGGTCGGGAAATGGCGCTCGGCGAGCATGCTGTTGAGCTGCGCCAGAAAGCCGTCCTCGGCGAGCTGGCGGGGAGAAATGTTGACCGAGATCGAGACATCCTCATAACGGTCGAGGCCGATCTCCACACGGTCGTCGAGGGCACGACGGATCGCCCAGATGCCGATTTCGCGCATTGTGTTGCTCTGTTCGATGGCGGGCAAAAACCGCTCTGGCAGCATCAGGCCGCGAGTTGGATGCCGCCATCGCATCAGCCCCTCGACACCGACAAGTCGACGCTCGCCGACTGCGAGCACAGGCTGATAGTAGAGATCGATTTCACCGCGCTGCAGCGCCAGGGGAAACTCTGCACTCAACTGCAGCTGATCGCTTCTTTCATCCGAGACGTCGCCGACAAAGAAGCGCACATTATTGCGGCCTTCCGACTTCACCTGATACATCGCTGTGTCGGCGCATTTGATGAGCAGTTGCGGCTCGGTGCCGTCGTCAGGCGATACCGCCACGCCGATCGAGGCCGACAGGAAATAGGCGCGGTTCATCAGTACGAAGGGCCGCTCGATCGCGGCCAGCACCTTGCGTGCAATCTGTTCGATCTCGGCACGATCACTCAGTTCCGGCAGAAGAAGAACAAATTCGTCACCGCCCATCCGGCCTGGAATGTCGGTCCGCCGGATCGACTCTCGCAGGCGCTTGGCGACGTCGATCAGCACCTGGTCGCCGACCGAGTGCCCGAGCGTGTCGTTAATCAGTTTGTAGCGGTCGAGGTCGACATAGAGCACCGCGGCGGGCTGACCCAGCTTGAGAACGTCTCCCAGCTGATGAGTCAGGTAGACGCGGTTGGGCAGGCCGGTCAGGGCATCGTGCAGCGACGCGTGGATCAGCCGCTGCTCGGCGTTCTTTCGCTGCAGGTAAAGCGACATGGTTCGCGACAGAATTTCGGCCAGCTGCATCAGCAGGCGACCGGCCTGAAATCCGGTCGGACCGAAAAACAGCATCGCTGAAAGCACGTTGTTTCGCTCGTCCAGAATCGGGGCGATGAAGGCGGCCTCCTGTCCCAGTTCCTTGGCGCTGTATCGGGTGACGAAGCCCGGTTCATTGGACAGATCGGGCAGCCAGATTGCTTCGCCGCTTGACCACGCGCGGCCTTCCACGCTTTCGTGCGACATCGGCAGCTGGCTTGGCAGACTCGACAGCATTTTCAGGATGGCCGGATTTCCCCAGCGCTCTCGAACCGTGATGGCTCGTGTGCCCGGGATCTGAACCAGGTGGGTGCCCCCCGACCAGCCCATCAGGCCGCAAACCGCGATGATCAGCGCCACAAAGACCCGGTCGGTCTCGGTTTCTTCGCGCATGATCGAGGCCATCTCCCCTTCGACCTGCAGCAGCAACTGCTGGTAATACTCTTTGGTGGTTGCCCGACCGACACCGCGATAACCCTGAAACCGGCCGTTTTCGTCAAAGACCGGGCGCCCGCTCAAGGCCACGTGATGCACCTGTCGGTTCGGATCGAGCAGGCTGAATTCGAAGCCGTCGAACGGCCGCTTTGCGTTCAGATCGTTGCGGTGCCGACCCCAATCGGCTTTCGGAAAGTCGATTGGGGCCAGCTCCCAGTGGTGCTTGCCCAGGCCTTTCTTGATCCAGTCGCCTCCGAGCGACGCGGCCGCGCTGTCAGACAGAAAGCTCAGGCGCTGTCCAAGGTCAGTCTCCCAGACCCAGTCGGCCGACAGTTGCGTCAGATCGCGAAATTTCGATTCGCTCGCCGCCAGCAAGCGGGCCATGTTTCGCATCGTCGAGACGTCCTGGACGATGCCTGACAGTCGTTGGGTCACGCCGCTCGCGTCATTTTCCGGCACCGCGACACTGCGCACCCAGATCATGTCGCCCTGTGGTTTGAGATAGCGATACTCGATCCTGATCTCACGGGCGCTCTTGATCGCACGCCGGTGCGCGGTTTGCCATCGCTCCTGGTCATCAGGATGAATGCTGGACAGAAAGTTGCGCGGTGTCGGCGGCAGTGTCGACGGGTCGGCGCCGAAAAGTCGATAGGCGCCTTCGCTCCAGGTGAATATTTCGGCCTCGACTTCATAGGACCATGAGCCCAGGAGCGCGAGGCCTTCGGCGACATGAATCGGCGTAACAGGTTCGGGTGGTTGTGCACCCGCCTCAGCAGATGGCGCTGGCTTGCTGCCAGGGCGAATCAGCAGATAGGCCAGGATCCCCGCGGCGATCAGCCCGAAGATTACGGTGGTCGTGATCGCAACAGGCTTGTTCTCTGGAAGGATAAGACCGATTGCGGCGGCGGCCAGTGCCAAGCCGGCCGATGCCGCACACAGCAGCAAGCCCTCGCGTTGCGACCGAACGCGTGCGTACAATGACCTGGATGCGTCACGCTTCAACCGATAATCACCCGCTCGCGCTGGCGCTCCTATGAGTCATTCTTCGTCCCTCGACGACATTGTCGCGGCTGCTTCGAGCGGAACACCTCCGCCGACCCGCCGCTTTCACACCGGACTGCTGCCGCCGTCGGCCTGGGTGATGAAGTGGATGCCCTTTGTCAGACCCGGCGGCCGAGTTCTCGATTACGCCAGCGGGCCGGGACGCCATGCCCGTATGGCTCAGGCAGCCGGTCACCGTGTCCTCGCTGTCGATCGGGACCCAGACGCCCTGTCCTTGATGGAGGGTACTGGGATAGAAACCTGGTCGACAGACCTGGAGCATGGGCGGTTGGCCATTGGTGCCGAGCGGTTCGATGCGATACTTTGTACCAACTATCTGTTCCGTTCGCGTCTAGACCTGATGGTTTCCTGGTTGTCACCTGGCGGCCTGCTCATCTATGAGACCTTCGCGCGCGGCAATGCGCGCTATGGCCGACCCGCCAACCCGGACTTCCTCCTCAGGCCAGGTGAACTGGCCGAACTGGCGATTCGCGGCGGTTTGCACCTTCTGGCGTATGAAGACGGTTACCTTCCGACACCGCGCCCCGCCCGAGTGCAGCGTATGGTTGCGATCGCCCCCCCCTTCGACCTCGAGCGATTCCCTCTGGGCTGAGCTTATTCGCCGACTCACTGAGCTAGAATCCCCTCTTTTATTCCAGGCACCGTCATCATGATCAAAGGCAGCATCGTGGCAATCGTCACGCCGATGCACGAAGATGGCAGTCTCGATCTGCCCCGATATCGGCAGCTGATCGACTGGCATGTTGCAAGCGGCACGGCGGCGATCGTCGCAGTCGGTACGACTGGCGAGTCGCCGACCGTCGACGTCGATGAGCACGCCACCCTAATTCGGGTCGCAGTCGAACATGCTGCCGCAAGAGTGCCGGTCATCGCCGGTGCGGGCGGTAATTCAACCCGCGAGGCGATCGACCTGACCCGGCACGCCGCGCAAGTCGGTGCGAGTGCTTCTCTGCAAGTGGTGCCCTACTACAACAAGCCAGGTCAGGAAGGGCTCTATCGTCATTTTCGGGCGGTTGCCGAGGCCGATTCGCTGCCTGTCATTCTTTACAATGTTCCCGGTCGCACGGTTGCCGATCTGTCCAATGACACTGTCGTGCGCCTTGCCCAGGTCCCCGGAATCATCGGCCTCAAGGATGCAACAGGTGACATGCCTCGCGCGACCGACCTGCTCGACCGTCTGCCCGAATCGTTTGCGCTCTATAGCGGTAACGATGATTCTGCGCTCGCACTGATGGCGCTTGGCGGTCATGGTGTCATCTCGGTCACCGCCAACGTCGCGCCGTCGCAGATGGCGGCTATGTGCGCAGCGGCGCTTGCCGGCGACATCGTCGGCGCCCGTGCGCTCAACCGGCAGTTGCTTGCGCTGCATTTCAAGCTCTTCGTTGAGGCCAACCCGAGCCCGGTCAAGTGGGCGCTCCAGCAGATGGGTCGGATAGAGGGAGGTATCCGTCTGCCGATGACGCCACTGGAGGCTCGCAACCGTGAACAGGTCATGCTGGCATTGCGCCAGTCTGGAGTGCTGGCATGATCCGCGACGGTTTTGCGGCGATGTTCTTGCGTCAGCTGCTGGTTGTCGCGGTACCAGTTGCGATGCTTGCCGGTTGCTCCAGCATTACCGAGTCCCTGCGCAGTGCTTCCAGCATCGATTACAAGTCGGCGTCCAAAGGGCCGAATCTCGAAGTGCCTCCCGATCTGGTGACACCGAAGGCGGACACCGCTTATTCGGTGCCAGCCGGACCGTCTGCCGGAACGACCTTTTCCGCCTACTCGCGCAGCCGCGCGGCCACGACCGATGGCACGACTACCGGGAGCGCTGAAGTGCTGCCTCAGTCGGGTGCCGCCCGAATCGTCCGTGAGGGTAACCAGCGATGGCTGGCGGTCGATCTGCCGCCGGCAAAAGTGTGGCCGGTTGTTCGTGATTTCTGGGTTGAGTCCGGGTTCGCGCTGACGCTTGATAATCCTGGGGCGGGACTTCTGGAGACCGACTGGAAAGAGCAGCGACCGCCGGCTGACTCATGGTTACGCAACAAACTCGCGAGCGTGCTGGGCAACGCCTATTCCACTGGCATCCGGGAAAAGTTTCGTGCCCGACTCGAGGTGTCTGGCAACGGCACTGATGTGTTCGTCTCTCAGCGAGGCATGACCGAAAAGCTGGTCGGTGTTCAGTCTGACTCGACCATGTGGACAATGAATCCGCCCAGTCCCGAGATTGAGGCCGAGTATCTCCAGCGTCTGGCGCTGAGGTTCCTGCCTCAGCAGGTCAAGGCGAAGGAGGCGGCTGCACTCGAGACGGTTGTTCAGCCGGTTCGGTCCAGAGTGATTGACGTCGATGGCCGCAGTTTCGTCCAGATGCCCGATACCTTCGACAGGTCCTGGCGTCAGGTGGGGCTTGCGCTCGATCGCAGCGGATTCACCGTCGAAGATCGTGACCGTTCGAACGGGATCTACTACATCCGCTATGTCGACACCAATCAGGTCGAAAACCAGCCAGGCCTCATCGATCGCGTCTTCGGGACGGGTACAAAGAAAAACCTTTCCGGTAAGAAGTTTCGCGTGACGGTCAATGCCGATTCGGCCGGCTCGCGAGTTGGTGTGCTCGATGACAACGGTGCGCTGCCGGCGACCGACGCCGACAAACGCCTTGCCACCCAAATCGTCACGGTGCTTAACGACCAGCTGCGTTAACGGCGGGTCGAGTCGTGCGATTTGCAAGCCTGGGCAGTGGCAGTGAGGGCAATGCACTCCTGGTCGAGTCGGGCGACTCGGCCGCAGGCTCGGCTTTCAGGGTCATGATCGATTGTGGATTCGGGCTGCGCGAGGCCAGACGCAGGCTCGAGCGACTGGGCTGCGAGCCCGGGGATATCGGCGCGATTCTGGTCACGCATGAACACGGTGATCATGTCGGCGGTGTCTTTCGCCTGGCCCGGGCACATCGGATTCCGGTCTATCTCACCAGCGGCACTTTGCGAGCCAGCCCACAGGCGGTGGGGGCCGAGGACCTGGTAAAGGTGATCGATTCGCATGAGGCCTTCGATTTGCCAGGGCTGCGAGTCGAGCCCTTTCCGGTGCCTCACGATGCCAGTGAGCCGGTTCAGTATGTCATCGATGACGGGCAGTCGCGCCTCGGTGTCCTGACCGATATCGGACATCCGACGGCGCATTTGCCCAAAGTGCTGTCGCGCTTGACTGCCCTCGTGCTTGAGACCAACCACGATGCTCAGATGCTGTCGGTCTGCAACTACCCGCCCTCGCTCAAACGGCGAATTTCAGGGCGCTACGGGCATCTTGAGAACAGCGAGTCGGCCGCGATCCTGGCTGGTCTGGATTGCTCGGGCCTGAGGCAGGTCGTGGCAGCGCATCTGAGTCGGCAGAACAACACCCCTCACCTGGCGCGCTGCGCGCTTGCATCCACGCTGGGCTGGGACTCCGACCGCGTTCATGTTGCGGATCAGGATGAAGGACTGGGCTGGCTTGAGGGCTGAAAAGCGAAGGTCGGCTTGAGGTTTCGCGGCGCTTTCACTGCAGACCCATTTTCGCGGATGCCCGTGACCGGGCATCCGTCTGAACGGTCGGGAACCTGATCAGGGCTTCTTGGCGGCGTCGGCAGCAGTCTTGGCAGCTTCTGCAGCAGCTTTGTTGGCGGCTTCCTTGGCCGCATCAGCGACGGCTGATGCGGCGGTACTCGCAGCGCCTGCGGCCGCCGCCGCAGCATCCTTGCCGGCTTCTTTGGCGGCGTCCTTGGCAGCCTCGGTCACTGCGGTTGCGGCAGTACCTGCGGCAGCGGCGGCATCTTTGGCTGCGGTAACTGCTTTGTCAGCAGCTTCTTTGGCGGCATCGACTGCGGCCGCCGGTGCCGGCGCGGCAGCCGGTGCAGGTGCCGGCGCAGCAACCGGTGCCGGAGCTTCTTTCTTACCGCAGGCAGCGAGCGAGACAACGATCAGGGAGGCGATAAGCAGTGATTTGGTCATGACAGGTCCTTAGTTGGCAGATCGAGAATTAAAGCCATATGCCGCAATCTCATCACTCGGGCAAGGATGAAACCGGGTCTTCACTCCGACTAAGTCGGAGACAGCCTTCCATTCTAGCAAATGCCATCAGATGAAGCATTTTCGGGTCCCCGCAGAGCGATCCGAATTCGTTGAGTCAGAGCCCCAGCGTTGTGGGGCCAAGACAGTCGGTGCACTCATGCCATAAGGTGTCATATCGAATAGCCACCGGTTCGACTTCGGCCGGGGCGCCAAGTGTCAGTCTTCCCCGAAAGAAGTCGTGATGCGCTCGTCGCAGAAGATGACAGCGGTCGGCGATCAGAACGCTTTCGCCTCGGTAGAACTCGGCCGGAATCTGTCGGCATTCGATAGCGGCCCGGTGCCGCTGACGCAACTGCGCAAACCGTGGTGCGTGTCGCTCGAGCCAGTCGGGTTCAGCCACCAGCACGCGAAGTCGCGCGCGGGGCTCACCCTGCAAAAAAGCGGCCAGACTCTGGCTGCCTGCAAGGGTCTCGAAGGGCCAGTCGCGGAAATCGCGGTCGGCAATCGTCATGTCGAGACGGCTCGCGGCGACCGCCGTCAAAATGGCTTCGGTAAAGGCGCCGCGGCTGCCAAACAGAATCGAGCCTTTCGGATCCATGGCTAGCCCTGCTCCTTGCCGATCAGTAGCCAGCCCGCCGCATACCAGGCGCGCAGCAGCTCGGCCAATGATGCATTCGCGAGCGCTGCGCTCACGTCGGCGGCTGACAGCGAGCGCACATCGGCCAGGCGCCGCACCCAGCCCCTGATCCCGGCAGGCGGATCAATGCATTCGCCGTTGATGAAGAGCCGCATGCCTCGCCAGGCCATGCGTGTGCACCGATCGAGTCGAAGGCCGCGTGTTGCGGCTGCCCTGTCGAATGCCGCATCGGATAAGGGGCGCGCAGGCCCGTCAAACCACACGCTCGGAGGTGGTTCGGTCAGATAGCAACCGATGAACCGGTCGATCTCGGCAGTCGTCGGTCGCCATGTCCTGGCCCAGGTCTGCAACTGTTCGACCAGATCGGCGGGCAGCTCGCCGGGGCGTTTCGCTGCGACCCGGCCGCGGTCTGAAAAGCGAGGATCGGGCCCCGCCGGCGAATCGCTTGCTGCTGATAGATAAGCCGCCAGAAACTCGTGTCGCGACGGCGCGCGAAAGCCGATCGAAAAGCTTATGCATTCACCGTCGGCCACGCCTTCATGCCCCCATCCGGGCGGTACATACAGCATGTCACCCGGCTCCAGCAGCCACGATTCGGTCGGCTCGAAGCGTGCGAGCAGCTTGAGCGGTGCACCGCTCACCAGACCCCCATCGCCAGGTGGCGATAGCCGCCAGCGCCGCTTGCCCCGGGCCTGAAGCAGAAACACGTCATACGAATCGACATGAGGGCCGACGCCACCGCCGTCGGTGGCAAAGCTCACCATCAGATCGTCGAGCCGCGCGTCGGGCACGAATCGGAAGCGCTGCAGCAGGGCACTCATGGCGTCGTCGTGCCGATCGACGCCATTGACCAGCAAGGACCAGCCAGGCTTGCGACGCGCGGGCAGACGGTGGATCGGGCCGCGCTGCAGCGCCCAGCGCCCGTCGAAGGCGCTCACCAGTCGCGAGTCGACCTCGTCGCTGGCCGCCATCGCAAACAGCTGCGCCGGATCGATCGGCGAGCTGAAATTCGGCAATGCCTGGCGCGCCATGAAGGGACGGCGCTGCCAATGCCGCCGCATGAACTCGTCTACACTCAGTTCGCCAATCGAAGTCAGGATATCCATCGGGGTCGCGGGGATGCAGATCGAAAAAAATGTGTGGGTAACGGTTCGCTACAGGCTCTACGACTCGCAGGGCGAGGCCATTGAAGAAGGCGAGCGCGAGGTGACCTATCTTCAGGGCGGTTATGGTTCGGTCTTTGAAAAAATCGAGACCGCACTGCTTGGCAAGTCACTGGGCTACAGCACATCGCTCTATCTCGAGCCGGATGACACCTTCGGCGACTACAACGCCGAGTTGCTCAAGATGGCGGCACGCGAAGTGTTTCCTGACGCGCTCGAGCCAGGCATGACCTTCGAAAGCGTTCCCGGCGAACCGGCCGACGGCGAACTCTACACCGTCACCGACATCACCGACGAGGTTGTCATCCTCGACGGCAATCATCCACTGGCCGGCATGTCATTGCGATTCGATCTCGAGGTCGATGACCTTCGCGAGGCGACCAATGAAGAAGTCGCCGCTGAAATCGAGCGTCAGAAGCCTGTTTGACGGACTTCCCGCGTGCTGACCGTGAAGCGCTGCGCACCACGCGGGTCATAGCCGATCCGCACCCAGTTCGAGCTCATCGGGTAGCCGAAGCTTTCGACCCGCATGAAGTTGGCAAGCGGACGACCTTTACCGTCGTCAAGAGGCTGGTCTGCCTTGAAGCGATGGCTGTCACCATGCATAAAAAGCACCTGACCGCGAAAGCTCATGGCGATCTCCTTTAGCCATGACAGAAATTGTCGATGGCCCTTTTCCGGAAACAGGCCGAAGTCGGGGTCGCCATGGGCGGCGATCACCAGCGCGCTAGCCTGCTCGCGTTCGGCCATGGCCAGGGTCTCGAACAGCCAGGTCTGGTTGTTTTTCTGGCGCGCCTCGAATTCGTCGCGACTGCCGGGGTATTCGTCCAGGCCGTTGTTGCCGCCCACCACATGGATTGCCACGAAGCGAACTGCGCCGATCTTCCAACGCACGTTCTCCGGCATCTGCGCCTGTCGCTCGAAAGCCATCGAGGAGATGGCTGAATGCCCATGACGTCCGAGCGGCTCGGGGCGCGACCAGAAGGTCTTGCGCAGCATCGCGAGACGCTCGCGCGGATCGAAGCTGCCTGCAGAGCGGCGGTGGCAGTCGGTCCATTCGTTGTCACCGGGCAGCAGCACCAGCGGGTGGGCGCTCGCGTCGAGCAATTTGAGTCGCCGCTGGTAGAGCTCGTTCGAGCAGGTTTCGCGCGAGGCTTTGATGTCGCCGACATGCACAACGAACGCGAGCGGCTCGGCATCGATCTGGGCCAGCATGGCCGACAGTCGCGGCTCATCCAGATCGGAGTAGGGCAGATCGCCGATCAGCGCGAAGGCAAAAGGGGCGTCATCGGAGCCCCCTGCAGCGGTCAGGGGGCTCGATGCGTTATGGCCAGTCTTGACCGCCTGCGCCTGCGAGCGTCGCCACAGGCCTGCGCCCAGCGCCGCGCCGAATGTGATCGCCCTGAGAGCCCGACGCCTCGGCGGCAGGATGAACTGTTGCTTCAAATCGCTGGATCCTGATTGTCAAGCATTGCGCGCAGCCGATACAGGGCCTCGAGCGCCTGGCGCGGATTGAGGGTGTCGAGGTCGATGTCTGCCAGCGCGGCGGCCAACCGATGCGCCGTCACCGAAGCGCTGGCCGGCGCGACCGCGTCGTCGTGGTCCACAGGCGACCCTTCCTGCTCTGAATCGCTTGCGCCCGTCTGCGCTGAAGTGGGGTCGTCTTCGAGCAGGCCGAAGAGTTCGAGCTGGTCGTCGTGAGCGCGTGCACGCGCTTCAAGCTGCTCAAGCAGCAGACCGGCTTTGCGTACGACCACAGCAGGCAGCCCGGCAAGCCGCCCCACCTGCAGACCATAGCTGCGATTGGCCGGGCCGGGTCTGACCTCGTGAAGGAAGACGATGCCGCCCTGATGCTCGGCTGCCGCCAGATGCAGGTTGAGTGCGGCCGGTGAGGTCTGGGCAAGCTGAGTCAGCTCGAAATAGTGCGTGGCAAACAGCGTCATGGCACGGTTGTGCTGCAGCAGCCGTTCGGCAATCGCATGCGCGAGCGCCAGGCCGTCGAATGTCGAGGTGCCGCGGCCGACTTCATCCATCAGCACCAGTGACTGGGGCCCGGCGGCTGACAGGATGGTTGCCGCCTCGGTCATCTCGACCATGAAGGTCGAACGCCCACCGGCGAGATCATCCGACGCACCGATGCGTGTGAAGATCCGGTCGATCGGGCCGATCTCGCACGACTGTGCCGGCACGAAGGCCCCGCAGTGCGCCAGCAGCGCGATCAGAGCGACCTGGCGCATGAAGGTTGACTTGCCGCCCATGTTGGGGCCGGTGATCAGCAGCATTCGGCGGTCTGGCGAAATCAGGCAGTCGTTGGGTGTGAATCGCTCGACCCCGGCCTCGACGACCGGATGGCGCCCGCCTCGAATCTCGATGCCGGGCACCCTGCTCAAACGGGGTCGCACCCAGCTTGCATCGGCGGCCACCATTGCAAAGGCGCCCAGCACATCAAGCTCTGCGACCGCCTGGCCGAGCCTTTGCAGCGCGCTGACATGCTGCGCCAGGCCGGCCAGCAGAAGGTCGTAGAGCGTCTTTTCGCGCGCGAGCGCCCTGTCGCGCGCCGACAGCGCGCGATCTTCAAACGCCTTGAGCTCCGGTGTGATGTAACGCTCGGCATTCTTGAGCGTCTGGCGGCGGCGATAGTCAAGCGGCACCTTCTCGGCCTGACCATTGCTGATCTCGATGAAAAAGCCGTGCACGCCGTTGTAGCCGACCTTGAGGTTGGGGATGCCGGTGCGCTCACGTTCGGTGCGCTCGAGCGCGGCGACGAAGGCGTCACAGTCGCGGTCGATGTTGCGAAGCTCATCGAGCTCGGCATCGTGTCCGCCCCGGATGACGCCGCCATCGCGCACCATGGCGGCGGGCTCGTCGAGCAGGGTTTCGGCAAGCTGATGGGCGAGCGCCGGATCGATCGCAAAGGCGCTTCGATAGGGGGCAAACAGCGATGGCGACAGGCCCGCTGCGGGCTCCAGGCGGGCCAGCAGCCGGTCGATTATGGCGATGGCACCAAGCGCATCACGCAAGGCCGCCAGCTCGCGCGGGCGAACGCTGGCCAGCGCGATGCGCGCCGCGATCCGCTCGAAATCGACGCAAGCTGCCAGTTCGATGCGCAGTGCCGCGCGCGGCCCCTGCAATTGCTCGACCACCTCTTGACGCCGGCCGATCTCGGCGGCATCCCGGATCGGCTGCATCAGCCAGCGACGCAGCAAGCGGCTGCCGGGCGCGCTCGCACAATGGTCCAGGCGTGACAGCAGTGTTGGCGCGGCGTCGCCTCGAATGGTCTCGACGATCTCGAGATTGCGCCGCGCCACCGGATCGAGCACAACCCGGTTGTCACCATGGTCGACCCTTAGCGGCTGCAGATGGCTCGGTGCATGACCCTGAGTCCGTGCGACATAGGCCAGCAGTGCACCGGCGGCTCCGATGGCATCGGGCAAGTTGTCGGCATCGCTGCCTGCCAGGCTTGCAACACCGAGCTGTTCGGCCAGTTGACCGCGGGCGCGCTGGGCATCGAACTGCCAGGCCGGGCATCGGCTGATTGGCAGTCCGGCTGCGGCCAGTTCGATCGATTCGAGTGCGGCATCACTGGCAGCCGATGCGGCTACGCGCGAGCGGGCAGGTGAGTACCCCGCCGACTCGGGAAGCAGCAGCTCGGCCGGGCG
>Ga0114979_10001759_pt1 | contig 14615 bp, 15 predicted proteins | sample S_140625_EF_Meta_FD_87315 | JGI IMG/M metagenome (GOLD analysis project Ga0114979, IMG submission 87315) | Freshwater microbial communities from Lake Simoncouche, Canada to study carbon cycling - S_140625_EF_MetaG | ecosystem: Environmental > Aquatic > Freshwater > Lake | place: Lake... | reverse complement strand
TAAACGCTAGACAGCAAGCACAAGAGTTGAGAAGAAAACACTGGGAGCAGGAAACGTCGCCCTCGACACAGACGTTGACTTAAACTCTAAGCTGTTTTGTGCATGGGGTGCTCGGACAGGACAGCTTTAGGGGTTTTAAGAATAATTTTTTTTGGATTTTTGTTTTATTTTTATATCAACAGGTCAGTTGAATTGAGTCTACTTGGACTTTCTCACCAGCACTGGAGACAGACTTTTTGGTTTGAATTACTTAATATTCCCAGAGTCCAGTATCAAACGGCTGAATTGTTATGGGTGATTTGGATTGCATCAATGGGACTTTCGGCCATTGGATTATTTTTTAGAGTTTCATCGCTCATCGCAGCCACACTGGGATGGTTCATTCTAAACGCAGGTCCCTCTACAGCTGGTGATACCTATCTATGGAACTACTCGACAGGTCTTCCTGTTTTATGGATGTTGGTTTTTGCATTCTCAAATGCACATCATAAATACGCTTTAGATTCCTTCATTTTTAATTATAAATTACGATTCAGCTCTTTTGACTACATATGGCCCCTGCTCCTAATGAGAGTTTTGTTTATTTTTCCCTTCTTTTTTTCTTCATTTAACAGATTTAAGTTTTATGGAATTGAATTATTCAATTCAAATTTTCTGTTCACTCGAGTAAGTTTAAAACAGGAAATCTACTGTCATTCATTAGATCAGCCTATTTCTTGTGAACTCATTTCATATCTGTTAAAGAAACCACAACTTTTGTCGCTGCTTTACGATTTTTCCCAATTGATTGAAATTGGAACTTTGTTATTAATATTTTTAAAGAGCTCAAGATTGATCTTGGTTCCATGTTTAATTGGCATGCAAATCGGAATTGATCTGCTTTTATTCGAAAATTTCTTAACCTTTACTCCACTTTATTTTGTCTGGATACCTATCATTGGAGTCGAGTGGAAAGATTTCTATTATTCTATTATGAGTCGCACCAATTCCCTTGCGGAAAAAGCTAACAATTAGACCTCGTTTTTTTGCTCTCAATAGGTTTTAAATAATCTCCCACAGAGTTTTTAGGCCTGATATCTAAATACTTTCCCGTAGTAGAAATGGATTCGTGCCCCAAAGACCTTTGCACCACATGAATAGGCGCTCCAGCTTCTATGGCATGGGTGGCGCTGGTATGTCTCAGCCAATGGGGCGATGGGGCCACTGATAGTTTTGCACGCTTGGCTGCTGCTTTCACCATGCGAAAGACCTGGCTGTGACAAAGGGGCTGAAAAACTCCGAATGTATTTCGTTGATTCGTGAACAAGAATTCAGATTCAAGATTCAGGATATAGTCTTGAATTTGCTGGGCTAAATCTTCAGGCAAATGGATGGATCTGACTTTTCTGCCTTTACCTTCCACAATCATCATCATTCCATTTTCAGAAGTCTGAAATGACCTGGTCGTCAGCGAACAAAGCTCCTCGACCCGAAGGCCTGTGAAATAGAAGATTTTCAGAATCATTTGATTCCGGGAGCTGGGTTCTTTCAAAATCATCTGTTCGATTTGTTCTCGAGATAGTACTTTTGAATAAATGCGGTCTGGAGCTTTTAAGTTGTCCAAAGCGAGTGCTGGATTTCTGGTCAAATAACCTGCTTTGGTTGCAAAACTAAAAAAAGATGACAGGGCATTTTTGTAAGTATTTCTGGTGGAATCGGAATGTTTTCCGTAGGCTTTTAAAAAAAGAGCCAAATGGGTGATTTCTACAGCTGCCAAGCGAATTCCGGGATAAAAATTCAAAAAATCCCGCATCACCCGGGTGTAATATTTTTGAGTTTTTTTAGATTTCTGAAAGATCCACGAACCCAACATCGTCATATCTTCAATATTTTTTGTTAAAACTAAATCTTGCATGAAAAAATCCTGTTAAAATGTGTCAACAAAATAATTAGACAATACATTGCAGAAGGTGCGCAAGAATAGTTAGCTAATCATGCATAGATAACTAGACCAAAGCCTAGTGGTATTTTCTGGCAGATTTGGCAGAATTTAATCATGAAAAAATTAAAAGCTTTATCTCTTGATTATCCAGTGGTTCTGAAAAGGGTTCTGAACGACGTTATCATTTCAATTCCTGATCTGGGTCATTGGACAAGTTTGAAATTGGATTTCGAAAATTCTTCCAATTCTGCCACCGGGGAAAATGTGGAAATTTCCGATGAATGGTTTGAAAAATTAAAAGAAAAAATTAAACAATCCTGGGTTTACATTGAAAATCATAAATCTTCAAAAAAATGGGTCCCCGATCCCAGCACCTTTCGGCAGTCCTTGCAGAAGCCAGAAAACGAAGACTTCACATTGCCTGAATTTGTTAAAGCTTTAAGCCCGCACATGAGCATTTCCGAGAATACAGTTCGAAGAGAAATTAAACGCGGGCAAATTAAGTGTTATGTTACAGAGGGTGGACATAGAAGAATTCCGTTTAGTGAATTGGAATTTTATTTAAGCCAATCTTTGGCCATTTCAAAAATTGAGTTTAAATGAACAAAGTGCGGTGGTTTTTTCTGAACAAAAAAAATGAGGTTCTTGGCCCGTTTGAAAAGTGGGAGATCGAACTTCAACTGGTCTCGGAACCCGATGGCTTGGTCTGGGGTTCTGGAATAACCGATTGGCTCAAACCTTCCGAGTGGCGCAATCGAGTTCAACTTTTAGAGGAAGTTTTAGCGGATCTGGAATCCAATAAGTCACAGATTTGGTATTACCAGGAAGGGCCAACATTGACAGGTCCATTGAGTTATCATGATTTGATTCAAAAATTAAAAAATTGCGTGGATTCAAGTCAGGTTCTTATTCGAAGATCACCCAATAAAAAAATGCGATCTATCTTTGAGTGGCCAAGTTTGGTAGAAGAGACTGGGCTTTCAAGACGTCAACACGCAAGAGTCCCTATTCAGGCTGATTTTAATTACAGATTTAATAAAAAAATCCATCAAAAAAAGCTCAACACAATTAGCGAGGGCGGATTTAGCCTGATGGATTGCTCAGAACATGACGAAGGCGATTTGCTGACAGGTCAAATTGTCAGCGTTTTTTTAAATCTGCCGGTTCATTGTTCAGCAAAATTGATTCGTCTGCACAAAAATGGAATTTGTAGTTTTCGTTTTCAAGACTTAAGTGAAAGCGCCACTCTGCTGATTAAAAAATACGCCGCTCAGTTTAAATCCTCTTTACCTTGAAGTGGCACTTCGACAGGATTTAGTGCCGCTTAACTTGACTCATCGTTTTCATACAAACAACCTCAAGTTTATCAAGGGAGCAGCAAAAAAAAGGCCCAGTTTTTATCAAACTGGGCTTTTTTAAAAATAATTTTTGAATCTAATTAAACTGTTGCTTCAGCAGTTCCTTCAGAAGCCGCTTTTGGTAAAGATGGCTTGAGAAGTTTTGCCTCGACCAAAATTTTAACTTTATCCGCACCGTTCACGTTTGTACCTTTAGAGTTCACAACTTCGTAACGGCCAGATGATTTTTGAGTGATTGTATAATCCTTTAATTTCATTGGTGCAAAACCAGTCACTTTCACACGTTTTACTTTTTTCTCTTCATTTTTTACGGGTGCCGCTTTTTTTGCCATTTTTATCTCCGATAATAATTCAAGCCTTAGGCTTGGTTGTTTAAAAATTGGTGATCCCTACTGGACTCGAACCAGTGACCTCTTCCATGTCAAGGAAACGCGCTACCAACTGCGCTAAGGGATCAGGAACTGAACATTGATTCATAGCAGCCTCTCCTGAAGCTGACAACTCTCCCCTTCCTAACGCTTAGTGCTAATTAGCGAACGCCGCAGGACTCGGATGTCCATTTCTGAAATTGAGGACTGCTCTTCAGGTAGGAGGCTGGAAAGGGCTTGTAATTTGGTTCCACAGAATAATAAAGAATGTGCCCGATTTCATCCCTGTGAGCTTTCCATGAGTTTACATCCACAGACATCGGGCAAATAAACCATTTTGCTGCTTTTGGACCACCCGTCTTTTCAGACATAATGGTGAGATCAAAATGCTTTTCCTCGAAAACGTGAGTCACATTCCACTTGGATCCATTGGGGCACTCACATTTATAAACGCATCCAAACCGGCCTTTAATGAAAAAACCGGAGCGATAAGGAATACCGAACCCGGCACTGTCGTAATCTTTCGAATCATATCGGCAAACGCCAGCAGCCTGTGTCACAACTGATATAAACAAAAAATAGATGATTATTAAAAGCCCGCGCATTTGCCCCCCTGCTTCTGATCAGTTGTTTATAGAAAAACTATTCCAAAACTGCATCAACAACATTTTCCGCAGAAAAGGTTTCTGCTAGTGTCGAGAGGTTCGTCAGCTATTTTTTTCAATTTGGCCCAGTCCATTGAACTCAAAACCTTTAGCAACCCCATACCAGGCTTTTAAAAATTCTTCCAAACTGACTTTTGAGTGACTCTCTAACTTATCAAATTGAACATCTGAAAGACCACAAGAAGTAATTTGCTCAAAAAGTTTCAAATCATTATTGAGATTCAGAGCGACCCCATATTGGGTGATCCCGTTTTTAATTCTGATACCACAAAACCCAATTTTTCCGTTCTCAGTCCAAAGCCCCACTTGATCCAAATCAATTCGAGACTGAACACCAAAGTGAAGCAAAGTAAGTCTTGAGATTTCTAAAATTTCAAAAATGAATTGTTTCACTCCAATTTTGTGCTTTTTTAAGTTTACAACGGGGTAAATCACAAGCTGTCCAGGAGAGTGCAGTGTGGTGGCACCTCCACGATCCGTCTTCACTGGCTTGATCTCAGAATTGAGAATGTGTTCCGGGTTAGCACGAACTCCCACAGTCACAACTTTGAAAAATTCTCCGGCTAATAAAAAACCTGGATGTCCTGCCTCGACTTGGGACCATGCCTTTTTTTGTAGAGTTTGAATATTCTCAAACTGATCCAGTCCCCAAGGCTGAGCCTCAATACAATTCCAGTCGATCATTTTCTACAAAGCCTCCACCCGAGTGAAGAATGGCAATCGAGCCATCGTTTCCAAAGAAGCTCACGACCTCTAATGTTCCCTTCACACGACCGGGAGCTTGGCCAATGGCTGTTCCCATCTCGGGGTCATAGATTTGTGACCCCTCTTCAAAAACCTTCAGTAAATCCCCGATTTGAATCCCACTGATAGTCCCCACATTCAGAAAAAACTTCTGACCCTGGATCGCTGCAATTCGACCTTCCCAAGAAACCCGAGCCAATGATTTTTCGATCTGTGGCAAGAACTCTAAAAAACCCTCGACAATGATTTTTTCAACAAGCTCTGGATTGTTTTCGATAAGTTCATCAGAAGTGGACCTGGTCCCAATTTTTACATCCTCGAAAGTATAAGTGACAGTTTTATCTGTGTTAAAGACTTCCTTCTGTCCACGAATCGAAAAAACCCTGAGCCTCAGAGTGGCAACAAAAGTTGTTTTCACTTTTCGCACAATCCCAACAGGATCAGCTCCTTTTTTTATTTCGATGCTTATGATTCGACCTTCAACTAGGGCCTGATGCCCTAATTTTTGAGCCTCCACTGCGCAGGCTTTAAAAGCATATTCAAAGTTTGTGATCGGGCAATTTTTTAAATCTTCACGGCTGACTAAAAAAGCTTTCAACAATCCACTGCGATTCATTTCTTCAACAAAGCGAATTTGAGATTCTTGCTTCAGATTTTCTGGATGCTTGTCTTGATCTAGAAATGGCAAAATCGCTAAACGCTTTCGAGGTCCCGCATTTCCCGTTGGATTTTGAGCCATCTGATTTTTATCTTTAACTTCTTTTTTTGAACTTGTCCCGGTGGGACTTAGAAGTGCACATCCCGATAATGCAAATGACAGGATTAAAACGAGTTTCATGGGATGATCTCCATCGTGATTTCATTTGAGCTTTTGGAAGTTTTTAATTTGTAGCCTTTAAAATCTAAAGAAGAGAACTTTTTTGCAATTTCATCTAATGAAGCGGAAGCTTCCACCTCAAAGCTGACCAGGTCCTTTGCAAATCGTCTTTCAGTGGCAGACTTGATCAGTGAGCTAGAATTCAAAAGCCATGATTTGGCTAAATCTTGATCTGATAAACTTAAGGGCCCCTTTAAGGTCATAATGAGACTGGATCCCTGAATCAAAGATCTGGCATCAACCTCATCAATTTGCTGGATCAGCTCTTGAGCCCAAATGGCCCATCTTTGTTGCCATTGATCTTTGGCGCTGAATTTTCGAATGGAATCTGTCACTTCTTTTTTTAGCTCTTGAGAAAAAACCTTAATCTGGGCGATCACAATCAATTCATTTGTTTTAGGACTTCTGGCCAATTTGGCAGTTCCCCAAAGAATTAACGATTGAGAGTTGGTATTTCGATTCAGAACATCTTGATAATTCGAATTTGGTTTGAACGTGGCAATCCAGGCTGGATTTAAATTTTTATTGTAATTAAAACCCGCTTTTTCAAAAGCTGTCTTAAATTCTTCATTCCAAAGATTCAGAGAGACACCACCGGAGCTTAAGTTGATATCCACCCAAGAACTACTCACCCGCTCTTGATCTTCATTTTCGATACTCAAAAAAGAGATCACATCCAGAGCTAACCTTTTTTTTGAGAAAACGCCTGCATCAGAAAGAAGTTTTCTAAAGTCACTCAAAGAGACCTTGAATTGAACTGTCATTCGAGCTCCAAAATCACCGCGCTCTAAAGAAGTGACTTTTTGAAAAGGCGTAAATTTATTTGCTTGAGAAATCACCGTTTTTGTTAAACTCGCTTTATTTTTTGAGTAGGTTTCAACACCAACAAAATCCACCACCAACTGCTCTGAAAGCTGACGTAAAGCTTGCTCTGTTAATTCTTGGCTGGAAAGTTTAGCCCCACCGGAATTTTCAAAGGTGATTGACTTGTCCAACATTTGCGAAAAAGAAACCCTTGAAACGAAAAGAAGTAGCAATAAAAATCGAATCATCCGGACCCCACTTGTATTTCAAAAAAATCAGTTACACTTAATTCTGAGCGCAAGGCTTCGAGCAAATTTGAGCTCAATTGAAGGCCTTTCACAGAGTCCGATTCAATCTCGACTCGCTTTTTCATGTCTTCAATCCACATTTGTAAACGAAGAGGAGTTTGACCCGGGTACTTTTTTAAAATTTTATCTAGCTTCGGATAATCAAGCTCAACAATCTTATCTAAATGAAAAATCACTTTTCGTGCTTTCAAGAAGACTTCATCCATAGTCGTGACTGTGTCCAAAATGATTTTTGCTGATCCCTTGTCTTTTTCAAAAAAACCGCCAATCAGCAGGGGCTTGTCGCTTTTGATTGTGGCCTCAAATTTTGCAAAGGCATCGGGAAATAGTATCACTTCCATTTGTCCTGTTAAATCCTCGATTTGAGCAAAGGCCATCCGAGTGCCTTTACGAGTGATCACTTCCCGAAGGCTAGAAATCAGTCCCGACAGGACAACCCGGCGCTTTTCTTTTTCTGCATTCTCTGAAAGTGCATGCTCGGCCGCTTCAGCATGCAAGCTTTGAACGGTGCCCGTGCTCCAATGGGAAATGAGCCCTGCAAATCCATTCAAGGGATGATCACTCAGATAAAATCCTAAAACTTCTTTTTCTAGCGTCAGTTGGTAGGACCGAGTCCAAGGATGGTGATCATCCAATTGAATCTTTTGAAGATCTGCGGGGTCCATATCAAACAAGGAAACTTGTCCCACTTCTCGGTCGCGGTTTTTTTGCGAAGCTAAATCCATAAATTTTTGGTAGCCTGCATACATCTGAGCCCGGTGATAACCGAAACCGTCAAAGGCCCCAGCTTTGATCAAGCATTCGATTACTTTTTTATTTAACTTTTTTGGATCCACTGAACCAAAGAAATCATCGATACTATCAAATCTTTTATTGGGTTTGCTAGCTCTGGCTTCTAAAATGGCATCTACGGCAGACTCGCCCACGCCTTTAATTGCACCTAATCCAAAGTAGATTGTTTTATCCATGCAGGAAAATAAATAATCAGAAAAATTAATATGCGGAGGCCTGACGTTGATTCCCCGCTTCTGTGCATCTTTCACGTACTTCACAACGTTATCCGTGTTGTTCACTTCCGTGGACAACAGAGCAGCAAAAAACTCGACCGGATAATGGGCTTTGATCCAAGCCGTTTGTAAAGTAATCACTGAATAAGCGGCCGCATGGGATTTATTAAATCCGTAGTCAGCAAACTTGTACATCAAATCAAAAAGCTCTTCTGACTTTTTGGGATCATGACCTTTTTCAGCAGCACCACTCATGAAGCGAACCCGTTGCTGATCCATCTCTTCTTTGATTTTTTTACCCATGGCGCGCCTAAGCATATCGGCTTCACCGAGCGAGTAGCCTGCCACAAGCGAAGCGATGGCCATCACCTGCTCTTGATAAACGAGAATTCCGTAGGTTTCCTTTAAAATCTCTTCTGTGTTTTGAATCACGTACTCAACAGGTTTTTCACCGTGCTTACGGGCGGTGTATTCGGGGATGTTAGCCATGGGGCCCGGTCGATATAAAGAAGTAATGGCTGTGACATCTGCAAAGCTTGTGGGTTTAATTCTTTTTGTGGCGTCTGTGATCCCATCACCTTCAAATTGAAACACCCCTGCTGTGTCACCTCGACCTAATAATTCAAAACAAGCCAAATCCGTTAAGGGAATTTGATGGGGCTGAACTTTGACTTTGTGATTTCTTTCGACCAGCTGCAAAGCTCGTTGAATATGAGTCAAAGTTTTAAGTCCCAAGAAGTCGAACTTAATTAAACCCATTTTTTCAGCATGTTTCATGTCATACTGAACAACAGTTTCATCATCAGCGCCTTTAAATAGAGGAGCATGTTGAGTGATATTGCCATCAGCAATGATAACACCCGCAGCATGAATACCTGCGTGTCTAACCAGACCTTCTACCCTTAAGGCAAGATCCACCAGAGTGGCGATCTGAGGATTCATCTCGATCATTTCGCGAAGCCTGGGCTCTGTGTCGATGGATTCCTGTAAACCTATTCCCAATTTATCAGGAATGAGTTTTGAAACCACATCCACTTCAGCAAAAGTCATTCCTAAAACTCGACCCACATCTTTCAGGGCTGCACGAGTTTGCAATTTCCCGTAGGTAATAATTTGGCAAACACTTTGTGATCCATACTTATCAGTCACGTATTCGATCACTGCTTGCCTGCGGTCCATGCAAAAATCGATATCAAAATCCGGCATGGAGATTCTCTCGGGGTTCAAAAATCGCTCAAAAAGAAGACCGTAGGGAAGTGGATCTAAATCTGTGATTCTTAAACTAAAAGCCACCAATGATCCCGCACCAGAACCTCGGCCGGGGCCCACAGGAATATCGCTGATTTTAGCCCAGTTGATAAAATCTTGAACGATCAAATAGTAACCGTTAAATCCCATGCGATCGATAATCGACAATTCAAAGTGCAATCGATCTAAATAGGTTTTTCTTTTCTCATCCGACACTTCTTCGCCCAGTTCTTTTTTCTCGTCGAAGCGGGCCTCTAAACCTTTTAAGGATCTGTGTTCAATTTCTTCTTTGATCGTGCGATTTTCTTCTGTGGGAAATTGTGGCAAGTGATAAATGGGTTTGCCTTGTTCATTTTTCAGTTTAAATTTGAGCTGACAGCGATCTGCGATTTCCAAAGTGTTTTGAATGGCTTCAGGGGTTTTCTCAAATAACTTTTTCATCTGCTCGGCAGATTTAAAATAAAATTCGTTGGATCCCAGTTTTGATCGGGTCTCATCGCCCAAAGTTCTGTTGGTGCCGATACAAACCAAAACTTCCTGAGCAATTTGATCTTCAGGCCTGAGGTAATGAATATCATTTGTGGCAACCACAGGCACAGACAATTCACCAGAGGCTTGCAACATAAAATCATTGATCTGATTCCAGGCAGGCAAAGTTTTATTCAACTCTAAATAAAATCGATCGCCAAAAATTTCTTTTAAAAATTTAATTCGCGCTAAAGCGGCGTCTGCTCCTTCTTTTAAAAACAAATCTGCGATCTCACCGCGCAAACCACCGGAGAGACAAATCAGATCCTGATTGTATTCTTTTAAAAGTTGATCATCAATTCGAGGCTTCCAATAAAAGCCTTCAGAAAATCCCTTTGATGAAAGTTCACAAAGATTTTGATAACCCTTAAAACTTTGAGCCAAGAGCACAAGCCTTCTGGGGCCAATAGAGGCTTCTCGCTCTTGTTTTTTCTCGAATCGATCGCGGGTGATAAAAGCATCCATCCCAAGAATGGGTTTGATGCCCTGATCCTGGCAGGCAAAGTAGAACTCAACGGCACCAAACATATTCCCGTTATCAGTTAAGGCCAGCGCTGGCATGTTCAGTTCTTTGGCTTTTTTTGCAAGCTGCTTGACTCTGGATGAGGCCTCGAGAAGTGAGTATTCGGAATGGGTATGGAGATGCACAAATGACATCCCCCATTTTTAACAAAAATGCGGTGCTAAATCAGGACAAATCCCCTGATGTGACTATGCGTCGCACAACTTTAAAATTCATAGATGAAGATCTCAATTCAAATTCATCAAAACTAGCGCTCATTTTTCCTTATTTCTTTACATTTTGACCTCAGTTGGTTTTGTCTGAAACACCCATCTGTATGGTATAGTCTTAAAATCGATTAGAGGCATTAAAAGTAAACTTTGATTTACATTTGGGCATCTTAATGCTATTATTGATGTATGGAAATGAATAAAGAACTCGCTCTCAAGGCCCTTGAGCTTCTCGATAAAAAATTATCAAAAGCAAATCAGCCCCCTCTTATTCTTGTTATTGGGGGTGGCGGATCCATGATTTTAAATTTCAATTACAAAGGTGCCACTGTCGATATAGATGCCCTACCACTGAACACTCAGTTTGATGATCTCAAACCTTTCATGGAAGAAGTCGCTCGCGAGCTGAAAATAGCACCTGACTGGTTGAACCCCTATTATCAATCCTTCACCCATTATTTACCCAATGATTCAAAATCTCGGATGAAATCAGTTTTTAAAGGTGAGGTTCTTGATGCTCAATCCCTTGGCGCAGAAGATATTTTAATTATGAAGCTGATGGCTGGGCGAGCAAAAGACTACAGTCACATCCAACATTTGTTAAAAATGAAGTTAAATTTAAAAATTGTCGATCGCAGACTCACCGAACTTTTAAAGATTCATCCTCAGCTTGCACAAAAAGCCTTAGATTCGCTTGATGAGTTCTCAGAGGGACACAGTGAGTAACGTTCGCATCAAAAATCGAGATGAAGTTTATCATTTAGTTCAAAGACATCCTTTGAATGTCTCGCGACGGGAAATTGTTCAGTTGTTTGATCGAGCTCGAATGGATCCAAGACTTATGGAAATCATGACAGAGTTTTTGCGAGACTTCTGGTGGACTTTGGATCCACAAGAACTTAATCAAGCAGCAAAAAAAGCTCGATTTTCTTTTATGATGAAAGCGGCTTTGATCTTAATTTTAGAAAATTGTAAAATCGATATCACTAACAAGTCTGACTTTTTCGAATGGTTTCAAAAGGCGATACGTGGAATAAAAGATCCTGCACCGCAATTATTATATGTGGGCGTATTTCCAATAGGTTCTAAAGCCCTAAGAGATCAAGTGGATCATGCATTGCCAGAACTTTTTAAACACAATTTAATTCTAAAGGATTTACCTTTTAATAAGGGAAAACCTGGAATTTTAAAAAGTAGAAACAATCCACCCGCAAATCGGATTGATAAACTAGATCATCTAAAAATTGAATATGTTGAAAAAATAAAAGAATTCAAACGTCGTAAAAATCTTAACAATCATGAATTGATAAGTCTCACAGGTATTAACCGTGTTTTTTTGTCTCGGATTTTGAATAATAAGTTTGAGAAAATTTCTGTCGAATATCTGAAAGAAAAGGCTGATGCGCTTCAAGTCCTAACAACATAGCCTCTTTTCTTCTCAATTTTCGAGCGAAATTAAAATTTTTTCGAATACCGCGGCTCAACCGTTTGGATCTATTGACGGCGAGCCAACAAATTCAAGTTGACTATACTCCCGATTTCTTAAATAATTAAGGAGTATGGTCTTAAGACTTCTAAAGCCTAGTAACAACTCATCTTTTTTTCTGTTCGGGGCCCGATCAACGGGTAAATCCACATGGATAGAGCAAGAGTTTATGCCAAAGCTTAACCCGACAAAATATCTATATATTAATTTATTAGATGACGAAACTGAAGAGCGGTATCTAAAAAATCCCTCAATCCTTGTTCAGGAAATAGATGCAGTTCCTAAAAAACCCGAATGGGTTATTATTGATGAAGTTCAAAAAGTGCCGCGACTGCTGGACATAATTCATAAAATAATCGAGTCAAAAAAAATTAAATTTTTATTAACAGGTTCAAGTGCTAGAAAGCTTAAACTCGGTGGGTCTAATATGCTGGGTGGACGAGCTTTTGATTATCGATTATTTCCTTTTTCTTTCATTGAGCTTGGCGCTGAATTTAATTTGGACAGGGCTCTGAATTATGGTCTGTTGCCTAAAGTCTTTGAGTTTTCAGAAGCCCAAGACAAAATTAAATTTTTAAAAAGTTATGTCAGCACTTATATAAAAACTGAAGTTCAAATGGAACAGCTTGTTCGCAAAATAGAGCCTTTTCGAAATTTTCTTGAGATTGCGGCGCAGATGAATGGGAAGATCACGCAGTTTGCTAAAATATCTAAGGATGTCGGAGTGGATCCAAAAACGATTGAGTCTTATTATGAAATTTTAGAAGATACCTATCTTGGATTTCGATTGCCATGCTATCATCAGTCACTCAGAAAAGCTCAATTGAGAACCCCTAAATTTTATTTTTTTGATACGGGAATTAAGCGTGCTCTCGATTTGTCTGCACGGTCGCCAGTCGTTCCTGGGACTTCATTTTACGGTGATACATTTGAACATTTTATTGTTCTTGAATTTTTTAAACTTAATTCCTATCTAGAAACTGATTATAAACTTTCTTACTTTGCGACTTCAAATCAATCTGAAATTGATCTTATTTTGTCCCGAGGGCGTGAGCGAATATTTGTTGAAATAAAATCAACTCTACATATAGATGAAGTCGAAGTTAACAAGTTGGCAAAATATGCTAAAGAAGAGAAAGCTCAAGCTTATTATTTTTCGCAAGATCCGGATGCACGCGTAATTCAGAATGTACGGTGCTTGCCTTGGCAACAAGGTCTTCGTGAAATTTTTAAATAGAATAGGCAAACATTTGCACTTAAATAGGGGCTCGGCTTGGGTCTTAAGTTTGGCTTGCCAATACACGAGGTCAGACGCTAGTGAGGTTGAGTTAACCTCACTAGCGGATTTTTTGGACGACATGATTTATTTTTGTTAGTGATCAAACTTGGCCATCTAAGGCATAAGACTTGATGGAGTTGTGTTTACTCCTAATGCCATAGTCTGAACCATCATCGTCAATTCAGCCATAGTGACATTCATTTCGAGGGTGTTGTCTGGTTCGACTGGAGTTTTATTACGGCTCCGAGACTTATAGTAAACGTATCCCAAGCCACCAAGCACCGCAACTGCAATGGCAGCAGCTCCGGCAGCAGCTGCAACAGCAGCTGCCGCGGCGCCTTCACCAGCCCCGACACCCATAGCTGCCACAAGCGCTGTTCCGGCTGGAGAAAATAGATACAAAAAGCCGAAGCCTAAGCCATCTTTTATGCCATCTTTCAAAGATGATGCAATTGTGCTTGTAATTGTGGCTGTAATTCCCGTAAGCAAAGCAACACTTATATGGGTCACCCCAGCCCCGACAAAGAATTCACGCCAAGGCTTAAATTTTTCCTTGGAGAGCGCCTGTTGATTTATTTTTTTTAAAAGAGCTTCAAATTTTTCCGCGGGAATGGCTTGATCAAATAGGGGCCGGCATTGGTTTTTTCGGCACTCACTAAATAATATTGAATTGTCCGGTAAGATTTGAAAAGCAATGTAAATTCCAAGATCTTTGCTTTCCCTCTTTGGAATGATCTTAAACGTTTGAGCCTGATTTGAATTTGCTTTCACATCTGCAGAAAAAGCTGTTGAGGCAAAGAAAATGCTAGCTAATATAACTTTAAATGTTTGCGAAAATACTGTCTGAGTCATATGAGGTTCTCCTATTCAAAGATACCATTCCAAATGTTGTGGAATGAATTTCCCAGGTTTTCAACCAGAACGATCTTTCGTTAGGTGCAGAGTGCGACTGTTGTGCCACTGGTCTTTATTAGCTTTATTCGTTTTAAAGACAAAACAGGTGTATCGGAACTATACAAAGTGCCGTGAGCAATCGAATAACTTTTTGACAAGCATGTAAGTACCAAGCGATTTTGACCGGTGCTAATGACCAAGGGAAAATGACCGACTGAGTGTATCAAAATAAGACCATCCTTGATGTGATTTCAACAATTTACATTGAGGAAGTGTGCTGTCCGGGCTCGATCGTCACAGATGTCAGGATAATTTAAGTCAAAAAAGTGTGCGGATTGCAGCTTAAGTAGCTGAAATCTCGAAGGTGACCCCTGTTCTCGAAGGAGAACAAACATG
>Ga0114979_10001754_pt1 | contig 14625 bp, 10 predicted proteins | sample S_140625_EF_Meta_FD_87315 | JGI IMG/M metagenome (GOLD analysis project Ga0114979, IMG submission 87315) | Freshwater microbial communities from Lake Simoncouche, Canada to study carbon cycling - S_140625_EF_MetaG | ecosystem: Environmental > Aquatic > Freshwater > Lake | place: Lake... | reverse complement strand
CTGGGGATGGATCCGGCTTCCGAGTCTGGAGTGGACCAGCACCAAAAGCTGACGGATGGTTGACGGATTCCGGGGGTGAGGCGTTAAACGTCTTGGAAAGGACCACACCACCTTCCGCGCCACCACTTTCTTCATGAGCTGGGATTTCAACGAGGACGCGGCCTTTATGGCCCTGTGCGACGCCTACAAGGAAAGCGGTGAGCCCTCCGCCATGGAGTTCCTCGCCCATGGCGAAGGGGCCTTCCATTTCCAGGAGCTGGCCCAGAATGCCGCTGGCGAAGGGATCGATCTCAGCGACTCCGACGACCTCGAGGAGTTCCAGCAGGAGGTGATCGACAGCCTCGAGGAACTCTGCAGTTGATCTGCGGCTGATCGGCAGCGCTAGAGCCTCCAGGCGGCTGCCACGGCTTTTGGCTCGGTCACGGCAGACATCCGCTTGATTCAGAGGCCTTGCAAGGGACCTGCAGGTTCTCCAAGACCAAGGCGAGGGGGGCTGCCGTAAGCAACCCGCCCTGATCAACAGCAGCAGCGCCCCCTGCGGCCCCTCAGCCGTAGAAGAAGGCCACTTCCTTGTCTTTGAGACCTTCCCAGCCGGCCTCCCTTAGGCGCGCATCGAGACTGGCCTGATCGAGATGCTTGGAGCCGGTCTTCACAATCCGGTTGCGCATCGACTTCTTCACGCCGCTGCGGGCCCGCTGGCTCTCCAGCTCCATCACCTCGTTGTAGAGGGCGAGCATCGGGGCAGGGATGGGGGTGCCGTCGAGGTCGAGACCCGCGGCGATGGCGTCATCGACGCCACCGGGACCGGCAATGGCCATGGCTAGGACTGGGAAGAACCCCGTGAGCCTGCCATGCCGCCCTGGGGGGCAGCTCCGGCCGATCAGGCGCTGAAATAGCGGGCCTTGCTGTGGATGGCCACGAGGGCCGTGGTGCTCTGTTCCGGCTCGAGTTGGTCGCTTTCATCCATCGTGAGGCCGATGCGCTCAGCTCCGAGCCAAGCGAGCTGCTGGCGGGAATCGGCCACGTTGGGACAGGCGGGATAGCCGAAGGAATAGCGGCTGCCTCGGTATCTCTGGGCCAGCACATCGCGCAGGGGCATGGCTTCGGGATCGGGGAATCCCAGTTCGCGGCGGATGCGGGCGTGGGTCCATTCGGCCAGCGCCTCGGCCATCTGCACCGCTAGGCCGTGGAAGTAGAGGTAGTCGCTGTAGCGATCGGCGGCGAACAGCTCACGGGCAAAGGCGGTCGCCTTCTCCCCCATCGTGACGGCCTGCATCGGCAGTCCATCGGCGCCCCGTGGGGTTCCATCCGGCGCGCTTCGGAGATCGCGGTAGAAATCGGCGATGCAGTAGCGGTTGCCGCTGCGCTGGCGTGGGAGTTCGAAGCAACCGAGCACCTGCTGCGCCTCGCCAGGGGCGGCTCCCTCCGCCAGGCCGGCTGGATCGAGGACCACCACGGCGTTGCCACGGCGGCCGCAGGGGAAGTAGCCGTAGGCCACGCGGGGGGTGAGCAACCCTTCCGTGAGGCACCGCTCCATCCAGGCAGCGAGCACGGGCTCGGCCTTGTCCACCAACATGGCCTCATAGGCCTCGCGGCTCTGGTCCTGGGCCTTGCGCAGCTGCCACTGGCCGGCAAAGAGAGCATTGCGGTCGAGGTAGGCGAAGACCTCCTGCAGATCAATCTGGGACTCATTGAGGAGCTGCGAGCCCCAGAAGGGTGGGGAGACCGCCGCTTCCTCCGGCACGGCCTCTGAGCGGTGGTCGCTGGCCGGTGCGGCTGGCGGTGCGGGGGAGGGGGCCACGGCCGCCGGAGCGGCATCGCCAAGCCCCGCAGCACCCTCAGCCCCTCCATCGGCGCTGCCGAGGCTCGGTCCCAGGCCCTCCGGCGTCCCGTCGAGGAAACCCTGCCCGTCGTCCCAGCGTCCGGCGGTCTTGGCCTCCATCAAGGCATCCATGAAGCGCAGGTCGGCGAAGGCATCACGGCCGTAGATCACCTGGCCCCGGTAAGCAGCCCGGCAGTCGCCGTGCACGAAGCGGGGCGTGAGGGCGGCCCCGCCAAGAATCACGGGCACGTTGATGCCCACCTCATTAAAAGTCTGGAGGTTGTCCTTCATGAAGGCGGTCGACTTCACCAGCAAACCGCTCATCGCGATACAATCGGCTCGGTGCTGCTGCTGGGCCTCGACGATGGCATCGACGCTTTGTTTGATGCCAAGATTAATCACCTCATAGCCATTATTGGTGAGGATGATATCGACGAGATTCTTGCCGATGTCATGCACATCACCCTTCACCGTGGCGATCAGAAACTTACCTTTGCTATTGCTCTTTTGATTGCCATCGGCATCCTCGAGCTTGTCCATGTGGGGCTCAAGGAAGGCCACCGCTGATTTCATTGTTTCGGCGCTTTGCAGCACGAAGGGCAGCTGCATCTGTCCTGAACCGAAGAGATCGCCAACCACCTTCATGCCATCGAGCAGAAAGGTGTTGATGATCTGAAGCGGTGGATAGGTTGCGAGGGCTTCGCCTAGGGAAGCGTCCAAACCGATTCGCTCGCCATCGATGATGTGCTGCTTGAGGCGCTCCTCCACCGGCAGATCGGCCAGGGAGGGGCCCGAGGCACGGGCTTCCTTGGCGGACACACCCTCGAAGAGGCTGGTGAGGGCCGTCAGAGGGTCGTAGCTGCAGATGCCGTTCTCGAAGCGGCGCCGGTCGTAGATGAGATCACGACACAGTTGCTGATGCTCCTCGCTGATTTTCACGAGGGGAAGGATCTTGGCGGGGCTCACGATCGCCGCATCCATACCCGCTTCACAGCAATCGTGCAGGAATACCGAATTCAGTACGATGCGGGCTGCTGGCGAGAGGCCAAAGCTCACATTGCTGACCCCCAGAACCACATGCACGCCGGGCAATTCAGTGCGGATGCGGCGGATTGCCTCCACCGTGGCGGCACCATTCAGCCGGTCTTCCTCGATGCCGGTGGAGATCGGCAGAGCCAGGGGGTCGTAGAAGATTTCGTGGGCCGGAATGCCGAATTCCAGAGCGTCGCGGTAGGCACGCTGGGCGATCGCGAATTTGCGCTCGGCCGTGCGGGCCATGCCCTCCTCATCGATCGTGCCCACCACCACGCCGGCGCCGTAATCACGGGCCAGTTCGAGCACCTTGAAGAAGCGCTCGTCGCCGTCCTCGTAGTTGGTGGAATTGAGGATGCATTTGCCGCCGGCCACCTTCAGGCCGGCCTCCATCTTCTGCCACTCGGTGGAATCGAGCATCAAGGGCAGGTTCACATTGGTAACCAACCGGCTGACCAGTTCGCGCATGTCGCGCTCGCCGTCCCGGCCCACGTAATCGACATTCACATCGAGCACATGGGCGTTCTCCTTCACCTGGCCGCGTCCGACGGCCACGAGGCCATCCCAGTCCTCCTCGGCCAGGAGTTCCCGTACTTTCTTGGAGCCGCTGGCGTTGAGCCGCTCGCCGATGATCAGAAAGGAGTTGTCTTGGTGGTAAGGGGTGACGCCGTAGAGGGAGGCAGCTGCTGGTTCGTATCCCAGGGCCGGCCGCACGGCGGCGGCATCGGAAGATGCGGCACGGTCGTGGCTGGTGGAGAGCTGTTGGCCGACTGCGCCGGGAGCCCCGTGGCCGCGGCGCACAGGCCGGGGCGCCGGGTGGAGCTCTGAGGCCAGCTCCGCCAGGGATCCGATGTGGGCCGGCGTGGTACCGCAGCAGCCGCCGATCACCTGCACGCCCAGATCCTCGACGAAATGCATCAGCTGCATCTTCATCTCGGTGGGGGTGAGGCGGTAGTGGGCAACCCCACCGACGTTCTCCGGCAGGCCGGCATTGGGGATGCAGCTCACCACGAAGGGGCAGTGCTCGCTGAGGAAGCGCACGTGCTCCTTCATCTGCTCCGGACCGGTGGCGCAGTTGAGGCCGAGCACATCGATCGGGAAGGGTTCAAGGATCGCCACCACCGCGGCGATGTCGGAACCCACCAGCATCGTGCCGGTGGTTTCCATCGTGACCGACACCATCAGGGGACGGCGCTCGCCGGCCTCCCGGAAGGCCTCTTCGATGCCCTGCAGGGCCGCCTTGATCTGCAGCACGTCCTGGCAGGTCTCGACGATGAACAGGTCCACGTCCCCGGCCAACAGGCCGGCCGCCTGCTCGCGGAAGGAGGCCTTCATCGTGTCGAAATCGATGTGGCCAAGGGTTGGCAGCTTGGTGGTGGGCCCGATTGAGCCCGCCACGAAGCGGGGCTTCTCAGGGGTGCTGTAGCGATCGGCCATCTCCCGGGCCAGTTCCGCGGCGCGCTTGTTCAGGGCGAAGGCCTGGTCCTCAAGGCCGTATTCGGCGAGCACGATCGAGGCGGCGCCGAAGGTGTTGGTCTCGATTACATCGGCCCCCACCTCCAGGAACTGGCGATGCACCGCCTGCACCGCGTCAGGCCGGGTGACCACCAGGTTCTCGTTACAGCCCTCCAGGGCTGCGCCGCCGAAATCCTCCGCGCCAAGATTCATCTGCTGCAGCGACGTGCCGGTGGCGCCGTCGAACACGAGCACCGGTCTGGAGGGATCGTGGAGCCGATCCAGGAAACCGATCCGGCGGGTGGCGGTGGCGGCGGTCATTACGGATTGAGGCGAATGCGGGTGACCCAGTGTTCATAGGCGGGATCTCGGCCCTCCGTGATCGCGGTGAGGCGATCACGGAGCTTCTCCATCACCGGACGGTGGGAAGGGAGATCGGTGGTTTCCAGGCGCCGGATCGGGGTGACCCGGGCTGCGGTTCCACTCAAGAACGCCTCGTCGGCAATGAAAATCTCGGTTTTATCAACGGGCCGCTCCAGCACCGGGATCTCCATGGCCTGGGCCAGTTCCAGGATGCTGGCGCGGGTGATGCCTTCGAGGATGTCCTGGTCCACCGAGGGGGTGATCAGCACGCCATCGCGCACGATGAACAGGTTCATGCCACTGGCCTCGCTCACTTTGCCGCGGCTGTTGAGGAGCAGGGCTTCGTCGAAGCCGCTCTTGACCGCCTCGGTTTTGGCCAGGGAGCTGGTGATGTAGGCGCCGCTGATCTTGCCCCGCAGGGGAAGGGAACGGTCTTCTTGGCGGGTCCAGCTGCTGATGCGACAGGTGACGCCTTCGGGAGACAGGTAATCACCCATCTCGATGCCGTAGATCAGGAAATCGGTCTCCACATCGTGGAGTCGCGGCGAAATGCCCAGGCCGCAGGTGTAGACGAAGGGGCGCAGGTAGAAGGGTTTGCGCGGTTTGTTGGCCTGCAGGAAGGCGTTGATCGCGTGGAGCACCGTCTCCTCGCTGAGTTCGGTGAGCAGGAGGCGGGCACTCTGGGTCAGACGGCGGGCATGGCGGTCGGCGCGGAACAGCAGCACCTCCCCCGGATCATCGGGATTGGGTAGGCCCCGCATGCCACCGAAGGCGCCTGTGCCGTAATGGAGGGCATGGGTTGCCACCGAGAGGGTGGCCTCGGCGAAGGGAACACAGGCTCCGCCAAACCAGGCATAGGGCAGGAATTGATGCATGGCTGGCGATGCTGACGCTGCGATCTTCTCACTGCGGACAGCAGGATGGGGGCCATGCACCGACTTGCCACGATCCCCGGCGCCCCGGAACCCGATGACGCCGCCCTGCCCTTCGTGGAGCAAGAAGGCGCTGAGATGGTGCTGCTCAGCAGCGCCGATACGGATCTGGCCGCCGTGGGGGCCCTGCTGGAGAGCGAACCGTCGCTGATCGACGGTTCCCTGCGGGCCCTGAACCTGGCGGCCCTCGGCCATCCCGCCGTGATCGACCACTATCTGGCCACCAGCCTCTTGGAGACGAAGGTGGTGTTGGTGAGGCTCCTGGGGGGCCGGGGGCATTGGGGCTACGGACTGGAACGGCTCCAGGCCTGGAGCATGGGCAAGGCGGAGCGCACCCTTCTGGTGGTGGCGGGCACGGCCGAGGAGGAGCGTTCCCTGGCGGACCTGGGCAATGCCGATCCCGACCTCACCCTCGCCCTGGCCTCTGGGATGCGGGAGGGCGGCGCCGCTAACCTGCGCCAGGTGCTGCTCTGCCTGGAGAGGCTCCGGCTTCGCGAACCCTGGCGGATGCCCGTGGTGGAGCCTGCCCCCGATCCCCTCCCCCACGACTGGCGCAACGAGCCCGGGGCCCGGGTTGGTGTGATCCTCTACCGAGCCCAGCGCCAGGCTGGCGACACGGCCCTGATGGAGGCCGTGCTGGAGGCCCTGCGCCAGCGCGGCCTGGCGCCGCGGGGCCTCTGGGTCAGCAGTCTGCGCGATGCCGCCGTGCAGGAGGGGGTGGGCAACCTCTACCGCCGCGAGGCGGTGGAAGCGGTGCTGTGCGGCACGGGGTTTGCCTCGGTGCGATTCGAGGAGGCAGGACTCGGCGCTCCCCTCTGGGAGCGGCTGGACGTTCCGGTGTTCCAGATCCTCTGCAGTGCCCGTGGCCGAGCCTCCTGGCAGGAGAGCAGCATCGGTTTGGGACCCCTCGATCTGAGCCTGCAGGTGGTGCTCCCCGAACTGGATGGGCGCCTCACCACCCGGGTTGCGGCCTTCAAGGAATGGACGGCCAGTGATCCGAATCTGGCCACAGCCCTCCATCGCGCCGAACCGGATCCGCACCGGCTCGCCTGGATCGGCGAGCTGGTGGAGCGTTGGATCGCGCTGGCCCGCACCCCGGCGGACCGGCGTCGGGTGGCCCTAGTGCTGGCCAATTACCCCACCCGCAATTCCCGGCTGGCCAATGGGGTGGGCCTCGATACTCCCGCCAGCGTGGTGCTGATGCTCCGCTGGCTGGCGGAGGCGGGATACGGCGTGAAGGGGCCGCTGCCAACGGATGGCGATGGGTTAATCCAAAGCCTGCTCGCCGGCCGCACCAACGACCCCGAGAGCGGCCACCGTCCGCCGCTCACCCACCTGCCCCTGTCGACCTACCTGAGCTGGTACTGCAACCTCCCGGTTCAGGGCCGCGAGCGGCTTGAGGCCGTGTGGGGAGTGCCGCAGCGGGATGGCGGCCTGGAGCTGATGGCGGATGGGGGGCAGGGCTTCCCGATCCGGGGCCTGGATTTCGGAGGCGTGACGCTGTTGGTGCAGCCCGATCGCGGCTACGACCGGGACCCGGAGCTCACTTATCACAGCCCCGACCTACCTCCCACCCACGCCTACCTGGCCCAATACCTCTGGCTGCGGGAGGGTTTCCGCTGTCAGGCCGTGGTGCATGTGGGCAAGCACGGCAACCTCGAGTGGCTGCCAGGCAAGGCGGTGGGCCTCTCGGAGCAGTGCTACCCGGAATGGGCCCTGGGCCCCATGCCCCACCTCTACCCCTTCATCGTGAACGATCCGGGAGAGGGCAGCCAGGCCAAGCGCCGCAGCCAGGCCGTGATCCTCGACCACCTCACACCCCCCCTGGGCCGGGCTGGCCTGCACGGGGAGCTTCAGGCCCTGGAGGCCCTGCTGGATGAGTACTGGGAAGCCCGCCAGCTCGGAGCGGAGCGCGCCGATTCCCTGCGGATCGAACTTGAACGCCGCCTCGTCGCGCTCAATCTCCCGGCCCCCCAGGGGGTTGCTAGCTCAAACGACGACCGGCTTGATCTCGCGGACGGCTATCTCTGTGAGCTGAAGGAAGCCCAGATCCGGTTGGGGTTGCACACCTACGGCACCCTGCCGGACCCCGAGAAGCTCGCTGAACTTCTGCTCTGCCTCGCCCGTCCCCCCCAGGGAGGCCTGCCCGGGCTCACCCAGGCGCTCGCCCTGGATCTGGGCCTGGAGCTTGATCCCTGGGCGGACCCGGAGGAAGCTCCGCTGGGGGAGGCGGACCGCAAACGCCTGCTGAGCTTGGCTGCCACTGATACGGCGATGGTTCGACGCCATTGCGGCGATGCCATTGCCCATTTAGAGACGTTGGCCCTGGCTCTCCTCCAGCAGGAGGTGAGCGCCGCCCTGGAGCCTGGTGCACCGCCCGCGACACCTCCCGACGGAGGACCCGCGGGCCAGGGCCCCACCTGTCGCCGCGTGCTGATGGCCATCCGGCAAAAGCTCCTGCCCGACCTGCTGGCTTGCGCCGCAGCCGAACGGGAAGCCCTCCTCGCCGGTTTGGCCGGGCGCCGCATCGCGGCAGGACCCAGCGGTGCTCCCAGCCGGGGGCGACCCGATGTGCTCCCCACGGGGCGGAACTTTTACAGCGTGGACCTGCGGGGACTTCCCACTGAGGCCGCCTGGGATCTGGGACGCCGCAGCGCCGATCTGCTGTTGGAAGAGCACCTGCAAAGCGAGGGCGACGACCTGCGCCACCTTGCCCTGAGCGTGTGGGGCACGGCCACGATGCGCAACGGCGGCGAGGACATCGGTCAGGCCCTGGCCTTGATGGGGGTTCGCCCAGTGTGGGATGGCCCCACCCGCCGCATGGTGGATCTGGAGGTGTTGCCCTTGAAGCTGTTGAGCCGGCCCCGGGTGGATGTGACCTTGCGCATCTCCGGCCTGTTCCGAGATGCCTTTCCCCAATTGGTGGGATGGTTCAACCGAGCCTGCGCCTTGGTGGCCGCCCTCGACGAAGCCGAGGACACCAATCCCCTGGCGGCGGCGGCGCGGCGGGAAGGCCAGGCCTGGCGGGTCTACGGGTCGGCTCCGGGTGCCTATGGGGCCGGTCTGCAGGCCATGATCGATTCCGGGCAATGGGAAAGCCGCTCCGACCTCGGCGAGGCCTTCCTGCAGTGGAGTTCGTGGCGATACGGCCCGGCCATTGGATCTGGAGCCGCGGGGGGGGATCCCAGCCAGGCTGCAATCGAGGCCAGCCACGACCGTTCCGGCCTGGAGTCCCGCCTGCGCCAGGTGCAGGTGGTGCTCCACAACCAGGACAACCGCGAGCATGACCTGCTCGATTCCGATGATTACTACCAGTTCCAAGGGGGCCTCAGCGCCGCCGTGGAACATCTGCGCGGCTCCGCACCGCAGCTCTGGTTCGCCGACCATTCCCGCAGCGAGCGGCCCCGCCTGCACCGGCTGGAGAAGGAGTTCGACAAGGTGCTGCGCTCCCGCCTGCTCAACCCCCGTTGGATCGAAGCCATGCAAGGCCATGGCTACAAAGGCGGCTTTGAGATGGCCGCCAGTCTCGATTACCTCTTCGCCTATGACGCCAGCACCGGCAGGGTGCCCGATTGGAGCTACGGCGCTCTGGCGGATCGTTGGCTCGCGGATCGAACAGTGTTGGCCTTTCTGCGCCAAAGCAACCCCTGGGCCCTGCGGGACATGGCTGAACGGATGCTCGAGGCCCACCATCGCGGGCTTTGGGAAGGGGCCCGGGCGGATCAGTTGGAGGGCCTCAGGGAGCTGGTGCTCGAGAGTGAGGCCCTGATCGAGGTGCCCTAAGGGGTCAGGAGGTCAGATCCTTGGCCATCGACTTGAAAGGGTCGATCGCGCCGGCACGGCCCGCGGCTGGGGTGGCTGCACCTTCGCCTTGGGAGGCCGTGGCCTGCCGGGCTGCCGGTGCAGCACCAGGCTGGTTCACGGACACGGCAGTGCCCTTCATGCGCTGGGCGAGCTCGGCCGGGGACATCGTCTGGGCAAAGGTTTTCTTGACCGGCTTGGGTACCCCACCGGTGAGGTTCACATCGACGTCGGTGTCGGTGGTGATGCCAGCCAGGCCGGGGGTCATGGTGTCGAGGCGGGCTTCCATGGAGGCCACCTCCTGGATCATTTCCTTCTGGCCAGGGCTGTCGGCGGTACCGGGGAAGGTGCGGCGGATCGTATTGGGGCGCCGCATGAAGTTGACATCTCCCATGCTGGTGGAGGCATCGGGATCCAGGAAAAAGGCGTCTTCGGACTTCTTGGCCTTGGCAGGCTCGGATTGGCCGGAGATCTTCACCCCGTTGCTGCGGGGGCCGAGCAGACGATCAAACAGACCCATGGGCGGCACACAATCTGTTATGGAACCCTAGCGGCCCCGGAGGGTCAGACCGTGGGTGTCGGTGCCGCAGCTATGCAAAAGGCCACGATCGGAAAGGTTGCGGGCGATGGCCTCGCACACCACCGGCGTGGGGCTCCAACGGGGCGCCATGGTGTAGTCGTACCAAACCTCGGCACCATCGAGGCCGACCTCCGCGGCGGCGGCGATCAGGCGCTGATGGGGCAGGCGGTAGCGGGCGGGATGGGCAAGCAGGGCGAGCCCGCCAGCGGCCCTGATGGCCGCCACCACCGCCTCCGCCCGCAGGCCTGGACCCACCACGGCCTCGCCCTGCAGATACGGGGCCAAGGGCTCAGGGTCCGCGGCGAAGCCCAGCCCCAGCACATGAACAAGACACCCCTCCAACAAGCAGCTGATCTCCACCCCGCGCCAGAGGGTTGGGGCCGTTCGTCCGGCGTTCCGTTCCCGTGCAAACACGGCCGCGATCCGGTCGTGGGAGGCCAGGGCGTGGTGGTCGGTCACGGCGAGGTGCTCAAGGCCGATGGCCAAGGCCTGGAGCGCGAGCTCCTCAGGGGCCAAGCTGCCATCACTGCAGAGGGTGTGGCAATGGAAGTTGAAGCGGGTCGGACAACTCTCGGGACCCACCTCGCGGAGCACCGCCGCCAGCGGATGCTGCTGCGCCTCAGCCCGTAGCACCGCTTCCTTCCCCTTCGCGCACCGGCATCGCAGCCTTCAGGGAGGTCTGGGCCTCCTTCTCGCTTCTTAGCCGGCGCCAGCGCGCATAGAACTGAATTGAGGCGGCCATGGCGATCACCAGGGCCACCAGGAACCAGGTGGCGGCGCCTGTGGGGAACTGGTTTTTAAACACCACCAGCATCACCACCACCACGAGCAGCAGCGTGGGCAACTCATTGAGGGCCCGCAACTGACGGCCGCTCCAGGTGCAGGTGCCGCGTTGCAGCTGGCCCATGAGCCTGTAGCAGAAGGCGTGGTAGGCGAGCAGAGCCGCCACGAACCCCAGCTTGGCGTGCATCCAGCCCTGGTGCAGCCAGGCCGGGTTCACGCTGAGCAGGCCCACGGCCATGCCCACCGCCACCACCATGCCGGGGGTGGTGATGATGTTGGCCAGGCGCCGCTCCATCACCGCATACTGAGCCTCGAAGGCCACCCGGATCGGGGGCTCAAGCTCGGCGGCCTCGCGGTGGTAGATGAACAGCCGCACCAGGTAGAAGAGCCCGGCGAACCACACCACCACGCCCACGATGTGGAGGGTCTTGAACCAGAGGTAGGCCTCCGGAGGCCAAGTGAAGGCCAGGAGCATCGGCCGGGTACAGATTCACTCACGCTAGGGGGTCACCCCGTCAGCGATCGGTTCCGGGGACCTGGGCCATGAGGTGGGCCTCAGCCGTGACTCGGATGGCGGCGAGCTCCTGGGCGGGCAGTTTTTCCAGTTGTTTCATCATCAGCCCCATCCGCGGATTGGCGCTCAGCTGTTCCCTGTGGCGGGCGAGAAAATCCCAGTAGAGGCTGTTGAACGGGCAGGCATCCGCTCCGCTGCGTTGCTTCACGTTGAACCGGCAGCCCTTGCAGTAGGTGGACATGCGGTTGATGTAGTTGCCGCTGGCGGCGTAGGGCTTGCTAGCCAGCCGGCCACCGTCGGCGAACAGCCCCATGCCGATCACGTTGGTCTGCATCACCCAGTCGTGGCCATCGATGAACTGGCGGTGAAACCAGGCGGTAAGGGCCTGGGGATCGAGGCCCGCCAGGAGGCCGTAGTTGGCCAGCACCATCAGCCGCTGGATGTGGTGGGCGTAGCCCGTGGCCTTGAGCTCAGAGAGCACCGTGTCCATGCAGGCCATGCCGCTGGTCCCCAGCTGCTCCAGCCAGGCCGGCAGGGGCCTGGTGGCCTGGAAATGGTTGAGGTGGGGATAGGTGGGGCCGAGCCAGTGGTAGAGCCCATGCGTGTATTCCCGCCAGCCCAGGATCTGGCGGATCACCCCTTCCAGGCTGGCCAAGGGCACGGTGTTGGATGCCTTCGCTGACGGGTGGCCATCGGCGAGCGTGGCGACAGGGACGGCGTCAGACGAGATGGGCGGGGACGGCTCAGGTGAGGACCGGCCGGCCTGCTCCAGGCGCTCGATCACCTCAAGGGGATGCAGCAACCCGAGGTTGATGGAAGGGGAAATGAGTGAATGCCAGAGGGTCGGCTGGCCACTCACCATGGCGTCCTGATAAGGGCCGAAGCCGGCCAGGCGGGTGGCCATGAAGTGTTCCAGCACCGCCAGGGCCTGGTGGCGGGTCACCGCCCAACCGAAGGGCTCCAGATCACCCGGCAGGGGAGCGAGTCCGCGGCTGGCCCGGCTGGCATCGAGCCGCCGCACCTTGGCGATCACCTCCAGGGTGATGGCGTCCGGGTCGAACCACAGCGGCGCTGGACCGGCCAGCCCCTTTGTGGGGGGTCGGCGGTTGTCGTGGTCGTAGTTCCACTGGCCGCCAAGGGGCGTGCCGCTGGGCCCCTCCCCCTCCATCAGCACCCCGAAGCGCCGCCGACCCTCCCGGTAGAACAGCTCCATGCGTAGTTGGCGGCGGCCGCCGGCCCAAAGGGCGAACGCCTCGCGGCTCCAGAGAAAGGCGTTGGAGGGATGCCAGACCACCCACCGGCTGATGATCCGCTCCACGCTCTCCCGAATCGGCCGGTCGGCCGGCTCCATGGCGTGCAGCTCCGTGATGCCGTGCTCTCCACACCAGGCGCGCAGGGCGACACCGAAGCTGTCGGTCTCGCGGTGGTCCACCTGCCAGCCCGCCTCGCGCAGCTCGGCGACGAAGTGGCGCAGCGCGCTCCAGAGCAGCACCAGCCGCTGGCGGTGCAATGGCATCCGCTCCAGAGAGCCACTGCTTTCGATCAGCAGGATGCGGCAGCGGCGACGGGCGTCGCTGGACCCGAAACGCTCTTCCAGCGCGGCCAGAGCGGATTGGTGCTGGCTGAGTTGGTCGGCGAGGACCAGGAGACCGATGGTCATGGTGCTGACGCCCCAATGGTTTGGGGTACGGGCACCCATGGGCCTTCGATCCGGCCCGGAATGGATCGTTGGTCCGGGCGAAGCTGCTCCCCTTCAGCCATGGCCCTCCCCGACCAACCGGCAGGCCCTGCGGGCCACGGCGCCGGCATAGCCGCGCTCCACCAGACCCTGTTGGGGGCTCAGGGTGCCGCTGCGGCAGTCCACCACCAGCCGCTCGCGGTGGCCCTGTTGGTCGTTGACCCTGAGGCGCAGTTGCCACTGGTACTGGGCGCTGCGACTGAATTCATCACCGCATACCGGCCCGATGCAGAGCCCGGGCGAGGCCATTGCCGGCAGCACGCCCCCAACCAAAAGCAAGGCCAGCAGCAGGGGCCGGATCAGGCGTCGTACCAGCCGGCGGGCTGACCCCAGGGGGCCGGCGCTGAGGTTCTGCCCGTTGCCGGCCCAGCGGAGCCCTGGCTGCAGACATCCCGGATGCAGCGTTGGGGTCCTCAGGGTCATCGGGGACGGCAAGGCAGGGGTGCCACGGGGAGTCCATTTTGACGGTGCAGCCCGCCGCCTCGAGGGCAGCGTGGGTGAGACACCCTCCGGTGCCCTCAAGGCGCCGACGACCCAAGCGGATGGTGATCCCGGCAAACCAACTGGAACCGGCGCTGTCAATCCGATGGTTCAGAGCGGGTCCCCTCCTCACCCCCCTCGGCGTCCTGGGGCGGATGGAAGTAGTCCCACACCTGCTTGGCCAGGGCGGGACCCACGCCTGGGGCGGCGGCGATCTGCTCAGGACTGGCGAGCTGGATGGCATCGATCGAGCGGAAATGGGCCAGAAGGTCCCGCACCCGTTTGGGTCCCAGACCCGGGATGTCCCCCAGCCGGGAGCGCTTCATCCGTTCCCCCCGCTGCTGGCGATGGAAGCTCACGGCGAAGCGGTGGGCCTCATCGCGCAGGCGCCTCAGCAGCTGCACCCCAAGTTGGTCGGCTTCGCTCTCCAGCGGCTGCTTCGCCCCCGGCAGAAACACCTCCTCCCGCTGCTTGGCCAGGGAGCAGACCACCAGATCGCCGTGGAGGTTGAGCTCCCGCAGGGCCTCCATCACGGCCGAGAGCTGGCCCTTGCCACCATCGATCATCACCACATCCGGCCAGTCATTGAGCCCGCCCGTGTGGAGCGCCGTATCGGCGGCGCGGCGCAGCTCCGCAAGATCAGCGCCCTCTGCCTTGGCCTGGGCCCAGCGGCGGAAGCGGCGGCGCATGATTTCGGCCATCGCCATGAAGTCGTCGGAGTGGCCGGCGCGGATCGAACTGCTCTGAATCTTGTAGCGACGGTAGTGCTGCTTAGCCGGCAGGCCATCGATGAACACCACCTGGGAGGCCACCGCATCACTGCCCTGGATATGGCTGATGTCGAAGCCCTCGATGCGGCGCGGCGCCGTGGGCAGCTCCAACAGCTGGGCAAGATCCTCGGTGGCGAGTTGCTGTTGCTCGGCGCCCCGCTGGGCCCGCTGAAGTTCGTAGGCGGCGTTGCGCTCCACCAGTTCGATCAGCTCGGCCTTCTGCTGGCGCTGGGGCACGGCCAGCTGCATCTTTCGGCCCCGCTGCTCCTGTAGCCATTCGCCGATCAGCTCCTGCTGGGGCAGGGCGTGTTGCAGCAGCAGCTCCGGCGGGATCTCCACCGGCTCCACCTGGCTG
>Ga0114979_10001745_pt1 | contig 14665 bp, 12 predicted proteins | sample S_140625_EF_Meta_FD_87315 | JGI IMG/M metagenome (GOLD analysis project Ga0114979, IMG submission 87315) | Freshwater microbial communities from Lake Simoncouche, Canada to study carbon cycling - S_140625_EF_MetaG | ecosystem: Environmental > Aquatic > Freshwater > Lake | place: Lake... | reverse complement strand
TCACATCAGGTCCGTCCGCGCAATGGGACGATCTCAACAGTAACGCGCTACGTTAACCCACGACCTGGTTGCTTTCGCATTGGTTCAAGGAATGATTGACCGTATCGAACACCGCAGGGTTGGCGCCATTCTACCGGTGTCGTATCAGGCCACCAAGCTTTGCCGACGGGCGGGCCCTGCGCTCGAAAACCAGGCTGAAAAAATCCCGAAAAAGCTCAGAAAAGCGATTCCTGGCGTTTCATCTCGGCGTCGATCGCCTCCGTCATCTTGCGGATGCGGCGGCCAGTTTCGGCCTCGGGCTGCGGCAGCGCGGCCGATTGCGCAGTGATCAGCTCATGGGCCAGCTGCAGGGCGGCCATCACCGCGATGCGGTCGATGCCGGCAATACGCCCTGCGTCGCGGATGGCTTTCATCTTCTCGTCGACCACCCGCACCGCATCGATCAGTTTGGATTTTTCATCGGGCGAGACCGCCAGACGATAGTCTCGATCAAGGATACGGACATCGATCTGTTCCATGTCAATCCGCCTTGCTCAGTGGGGGACTCGGAGGGGTACTTAGTGGGGTCGTCTGCGGCGAGCTCGCCAGGTTGCCGCGAGCCGCCACTGCCGGCAGCCGATCCAGCGCTGATTCGACTCGGGTGCGCGCCTCGTCGAGTCGTGCTTCCAGTTGCCGCCGAGCCAGGCCTGCGGCCAGCAACTCGGCACGCAGCGAGACATTGTCATCTGATAAGCGCCGCATGCCCTCAAGCATTCGGGAGACTTCCGCTTCCAGTGTCTGCAGTACATCGGCCATCTGTCGATGGTAGGGATTCGGCCTCTGAGGGTCAAGCCGGGCGGGGACGGATGCAGCGCTTCGGGTAGCATCAACAAGATGTTCATTTATATCGATGATTCACGCACCGGCCGAGCTTCGAGCATCGCTGCGCTGGCAGCAAAATTGCTCGCGTGGCTGACTGCGGCAGCGGTCATGCTGTGCGGCGCGCAGACTGCGTGCGCGCAAACGCCTTCGGCGCCTCGGATCGAGCCGTCGGCCATTGTGGGAACGCAGCGCGTCGGAACCCTTGAAGCCGAGCTGGTCGCCGATCGCGTCGGTCTGCAGCCGGGCGGACGCATCGAGCTCGGTGTGCGGCTGCGCCACGATCCGGCCTGGCATACCTACTGGCGCAATTCGGGCGACTCTGGCCTGCCGACCACAGTCGAGCCCGAGGGGCCTGCCGGGACGACTTTCGGTGCGCTGCGCTGGCCGGCACCAAAGCGGATCTGGATCGGTCCCCTCGCCAACTATGGCTATGAGGGCGAGGTGGTTCTGCCTTTCAGTGCCAAGCTTGCCGACGGCTTTGCCGGCTCAACCGTGCGCTTCGAGGCCAGGGTCGCTTGGTTGGTGTGCAAGGAGGTCTGCGTGCCGGGGGAGGCCCGACTGGCGCTAGAGCTGCCGGTGACCGCAACGACCGGTCCGCAGGCGGCTGCTTCGCGTGATGCCAGGCTATTCGAGGCAATGGCGCTGCGAATTCCCGATCCGGCCAGCCCGCTGTCGGCGCGGGCCTATCGCGCACCGGGCAAGGCATCGCTGGTCTTCGAGACACCTGCGGACATGCAGACCATCGCAAGCGCAAGTTATTTCCCTTATGCACCGGGCCAGATCTCGGCGCCTGCGCCACAGGCATTGATGCGCACCGAAGGCCGCTGGCGAATCGACCTTGTCACGACAAGCGATGCCGTGCCGACCGATGGTGCGCTCGACGGTCTGCTCTGGGCCGATGGCCGCCCCGTCGAGTTGCGTACGCTGTCGGCCAGGGGCGAGCCGCCCGCGGCGACACTGGTATCGGTGGCCGATCGCACTGATCAGCCTGCGTCGAATGCAAAACCGGGCGGTCTGCTGGCGGCCGCGGGTCTGCCTCCCGGGTCCACAGCCGGGACTGCGCTCCCGTCAGCCTCGCCGGTCTCTATCCCTTCTGCAGCGCCGCCCGGCGCAAGTGGGGCGACGTCCGATACCTCGACTGACAGGTCATTTGGCCTGGCGCTCGCTTTCGGTCTGCTCGGCGGACTGATCCTGAACCTGATGCCCTGTGTCTTTCCGGTCATCGGCCTGAAAGTGATGGGATTTGCCAGCAGCGGCGTGGGCTCGCCGGCAGCACGCAGGCAGATCAAGCGATCGGCTGCCGCGTTCGTTGCCGGCATCGTTCTGTCGTTCTGGCTGCTTGGTGGGCTGATGCTCGCCCTGCGCGCAGCGGGCGGGGCAATCGGATGGGGTTTTCAGTTGCAGTCGCCGGCTTTCGTGGCCGCGATGGCTTTGCTCTTCGTCGCAGTGGGCCTGAACTTTTCCGGCGTTTTCGAAATGGGGCTTGGCTTGACCCGGCTTGGTGGAGGCGGCGAGTCCGGGCGCAGGGGTGGCGGCTCGCTGCCGGGTGCCTTCGGATCGGGCTGCCTGGCGGTGCTGGTGGCCACGCCATGCACCGCGCCTTTCATGGGCTCGGCACTCGGATTCACGCTGTCGCAGCCAGCGGTGCAGGCGATGGCTGTCTTCACCGCGATTGGCATCGGTATGGGTATCCCGTATCTGCTGCTGGGGTGGTTCCCGGCTTGGGTCGGGAAATTGCCCCGACCCGGGCGCTGGATGCAGACCCTGCGTGAGCTGCTGGCCTTTCCGATGTATGCGAGTGCGGCCTGGCTGGCGTGGGTGCTCACGCAGCAGGCCGGACCCGATGCGCTGGCGCGGCTGCTGTTTGCTGCGGTGTTTGTCGGACTGGCGGCCTGGGCCTGGGGTCGATATGCCACGCCGTCGGCAGGCCGTTTGCCGACTGCCATCGGCATCGCTGCGGCAAGCCTTGCGGTGGCCCTGACGCTGTTGTGGGCGCTCGGTGGGGAAGACGCAGGACGATCGACTTCGGGCGCTGCGGCTGAGGGCCGATCAGGCTCTTTGCCATCGGCCCTGTCTTCTGTGGCAAGCGACCGGCCCTGGCAGGCCTGGAGCGATGAACGCGTTCTTGATGCGCTGGCGCGAGGTCATCCGGTTTTCGTCGATTTCACCGCCGCCTGGTGCGTGACCTGTCAGGCCAACAAGCAACTCGCACTCGAGCGTCAGCCGGTGATCGAGGCCTTCGCCCGCGGCAAGGTGGTCACGCTGCGGGCTGACTGGACTCAGCGAGATCCGGCGATCGCGGCAGCGCTTGCCCGTCATGGCCGCAACGGCGTGCCGCTTTACCTCGTCTATAAGCCGGGCAGCGCCCAGCCTGTGGTGCTGCCCGAGCTGCTGACCGCGTCCATCGTGCTCGACGCCTTGCGCTGAGGCGAGCGGCAGTGCCGGCTTCGGAACGGTCCGGTTTCGGCGAGACACTGCTTCGCGGTTAAAATCACGGTCTTCTTTTCAATGGGGTGGTGTACGAGATGCCTGTGATCGCGGTCGTGAATCCGAAAGGCGGGGTTGGCAAAACCACTCTAGCCACAAATATTGCCGGTCATTTTGCAGCCTGCGGCGCCGAGGTCATGCTGGGTGACATCGACCGTCAGGCCTCGGCCAAGGCCTGGCTCGACCTGCGTCCCGAGACTGCCGCGCCGATCCGCAGCTGGCAGATTGATGGGTCGGCTGCCAAGCGGCCCAAGGGTGTGACGCATGTTGTGCTCGATACGCCGGCACAGATCAGCGCCTCGCGGCTGGCCGAGATGGTCAGAGTCTCCGACAGCATCCTCGTGCCCCTTCAGCCGTCGATGTTCGACATTCTCGCCACCGGCCAGTTTCTCGAGCAGCTCAAGGCCGAGTTTCGCAGCTCCCGTCGCTTCGAGGACACGGTAGCGGTGGTCGGCATGCGCGTCGATCCGCGCACCCGTTCCTTTGAGCAGTTGGGCCGTTTCGTCAGTCAACTGCAGGTGCCGATGGTGGCCAATCTGCGTGATACACAGAACTACGTCCATCTGGCGGCGCATGGACTGTCGGTCTTCGATGTGCCGCATCGACGAGTCGAACAGGATCTGGCCTCCTGGGAACCTCTGGTGACCTGGATCGGTCGGCATTGAGCCTGATGGCGGCCGGCGCTGGGGCAATTCTTCCGGCACGCCTGCCCGCATCTGCCTCGCTGGCCTCGCGGCTCACGGTCAGAGTCGTCGACGAGAGCTCAGAACGGCTGCTGGTGCGCCGCTCGATCGCCTGTCCGATCGAGACCTCGGCTGACCGCGGCGCAATGGTGACTGCCTGGCGCCGCCACGGCCTAGGCTATTGCGCCACTGCCGATCTGAGTGCTGACGGCCTGCAGCGTGCGGCCGATGAAGCCGATCACTGGGCCGCCATTGCAGAGCAGTGCGGGGTGTTTCAGGGCGTCGATCTGCATGCGCTGCTTGATGCCGGCGCGCTGCCCGATTCCCGGTCACCGATCAGGCAAGCCCTGCCGCCGCGCGCAGCACTGCTGGCGATGCTTCGCGAGGAGTCCGATGCGATGCATCCCGATCCCCGCATCGTGTCCTGGTCGGCTCGTCTGAGCGTCACGCGGCGCGAGCAATGGCTCTATGTCGACGGGCAATTGCGATCCCGGCAGTCGAACCAGTTTGTCGAGCCCAACCTTGAGGTGACTGCTGCCGACGGCGGCCTGTCGCAGACCCGCACGCTCGCCGGGCAGTACAACGGGTTCTGTCAGCAGGGTGGCCTGGAGGTGATTCGGGCAAGCGGCTTGTTCGGCGGCGGCGCGCGAATCGCCCGCGAGGCGCTGCAATTGCTGGTGGCACCCGATTGTCCGTCCGGGCCCCGCGATCTGCTGTTGATGCCCGATCAGATGATGCTGCAGATCCATGAGTCGATCGGCCATCCCCTCGAACTCGATCGCATCCTGGGTGACGAGCGCAACTTCGCCGGCGGCAGTTTCGTCGACCTCAGCATGTTCGGCCACTACCAGTACGGCTCGCCCTTGCTCGATGTCAGCTTTGACCCGGATATCGAGCATGAGCTCGCGGCCTATCGTTGCGACGACGATGGCGAGGCTGCGCGCAAGGTTTGGCTGATACGAGGCGGCATCCTGGAGCGCCCGCTTGGCGGCGGACTGTCGCGCGCCCGCGCACAGGCCCGCGGCGTGATGCTCGAGGGCACGGCCAATGCGCGTGCCGTGGGCTGGCACCGCCCGCCGATCGACCGCATGGCCAACCTCAATATCGAACCGGGTGACACATCGCTTGCCGACATGATTGCGTCGGTCGACCGCGGCGTCCTGATGCGCACCAACGTGTCGTGGTCAATCGACGATGCGCGCAACAAGTTTCAGTTCGGCTGTGAGTTCGGGCAGCTGATCGAAGGCGGCAAGCTCACCACCGTCGTTCGCAATCCGGGTTATCGCGGCGTCTCGGCGACCTTCTGGCGAAGCCTGGCCGCGGTGGGTGATCCGGCCGGCGTCGAAGTGCTCGGCACGCCGTTCTGCGGCAAAGGCGAGCCGGGGCAGGTGATCCGGGTCGGCCATGCGTCGCCGCCCTGCCTGTTTCGCGGCATCGATGTCTTCGGCGGCGAGGGATGAGCATGCGGGCCCGATTCGAGGAGCTTGCCCAGGCGATCGAGACCGGATGCGCGCCTGGCGAGTTTGCCTGTGCCACGCTCGAGGCTGAGCGCTCGGAATTTGTGCGGATCAACGGTGCGCGCCTGCGACAGGCCGGGCGGGTCGAGCGCGCGGTGGCTCGCATCCGGCTGGTTCAGGGCGATCGTCAGGCCATCCACCAGCTGACCTTGCCGGGCCTGGAGGAGGGTCGTGGCGATCTTGGGCGCTCGGTGCATGACACGCTTGCCGAGCTGCGTCATGTGCTCGCCGACAGCGTTCCCGACCCGCTGCTCGATGTCAATCGCGACCCGGCTCAAAGCGATGATCACCAGACGCATGACGACGATTCGGCGTTCGATCGTGCGGCCTTCATGAAGACCGTTGCAGACGCTGCCGGCCCGGCAGACCTGGTCGGATTTTGTGCCGCCGGACCGCTTGCTCGCGGCTTTTGCAGCACGAGCGGATCGAGGCAGTGGTATCAGCGTGAGCGAGTGTCATTCGACTGGTCGATCCATCTGCCGAGCGATGCCGCCGGCGGCGGCGATCGCAAGGCGGTCAAGGCGTCCTGGAGCGGACCCTCGTTCAATGCCGCGGCGCTGTCGCAGGCGATCGAAGATTCCCGCCGCGATGCGCAGGTCATGGCGCGCCCGGTCATGCGCCTTGCGCCCGGCGATTATCGGGCGTTGCTCTCGCCGCGTGCCTTTGCCGACCTGCTCGAGATGCTCTCCTGGGGCGGGTTTTCGGCGCGTGCCCATCACGCCGGGCAGTCGCCGCTCGCCTGGCTGCGCAGCGGCCAGTCGAGGCTGTCGCCGATGCTGTCGATGGCTGAAGACCTCGATGCAGGCCTTGCGCCCGGCTTTCAGGCCGACGGCTACCCGCGCCCCCGGCGGACCGCGCTGATCGAGGCCGGCCGCTTTGCCGACTGGCTGGTGTCGCCCCGAACAGCGCGCGAATACCAGGTCACTGGCAATGCCGCGGGCGATGCCGAGATGCCCGAGACCCTGCGCGTGCAAACCGGTTCGATGAAGGCGGCCGACGCGCTGGCGGCCCTGGGCACCGGCCTGTCGATCTCGAATTTCTGGTACCTGAATTTTGCCGATCGGCCATCGGCTCGCGTGACCGGCATGACCCGCTTTGCCTGCCTGTGGGTCGACAACGGTGAACCGGTGGCGCCGGTCGAGGCCATGCGTTTTGACGACAGCCTGTATCGCCTGCTCGGCGATCAGTTGCTGGGGTTGGGCGACACGGCAGTGCTGATGCCGGCGGGTGATACTTATGACGGTCGCGCCACCGGTGGCGTCGAGGTACCCGCCGCCCTGCTTGGCGGTTTGCGCTTCGCACTCTAGGCGTCAAGCCCGGTGGCACGCGCGTCGGTATCGATGCGCCGCATGGGTCGCAATGACCCTCTCGGGCTAGAATCGTTCCGGTAAGTGCCAATCCGGCCGATGGTCTGCGGCCGACGGTCTGATGAGTGCGGCAACGAAAAGCGCGATCACAAACAGTGGTTGACGACACAGGGAGACGCCACCGATGAAGTTCATGTCCTTCAATCTCATGCCCTATCGGTATTTGCCGATGGATTTTCCGCAGAAGCATCGATCGGTCTGGGTCGATATCCCGGGTGATCTCTACGATCCGGTCAAGGGCAATCAGCTCTACAACGAGTACATGGACCAACTCGAGTACGCGGCCCAGATCGGGTTTGATGGCATCTGCGTCAATGAGCACCATGCCAACGGTTACGGGCTGATGCCTTCGCCGAACATCATCGCCGCCGGGCTTGCACGCCGCACCAAGGATGTTGCCCTGGTGGTGCTGGGCAATTCGGTGGCGCTCTACAACCCGCCGCTGCGGGTCGCCGAGGAATTCGCCATGATCGATTGCATCTCGGGCGGCCGCCTGGTGGCGGGCTTTCCGGTGGGTACCAGCATGGATACCAACTATGCCTACGGTCAGGTGCCGACCACCCTGCGCGAGAAATACTACGAGGGTGTGCGCCTGATTCTCGAAGCCTGGAAGCGCAATGACGTCTTTGCCTTCAACGGCGAGTTCACGCAGCTGCGCTATGTCAACTGCTGGCCCAAGCCCTTCCAGAAGCCGCATCCGCCGGTCTGGATTCCGGGCGGCGGGTCGGTCGAGACCTGGGACTACTGCGCCGACATGGGCTTTCTCTACAGCTATCTGTCTTTCTCGGGCTACAAGCGGGCGAAGGTCTTCATGGATGGTTTCTGGGAGACCCTCGAGCGCAAGGGCCTGCCGCAAAATCCATATCAGGCCGGCTTCGTCCAGTTTGTGGCGGTCGGCGATTCGGACGACGAGTGCGCCGAGAAGTTCGGCCCGCATGCCGAATGGTTTTTCAACAAGACGCAGCATGTCTATGGCGGTTTTGCCGAAGCCCCCGGCTATCGCACGCTCACCACCATCAAGATGGGCATGGAGAGTCAGCAGAAAGGCCCGCGCATCATCGATACCACCTGGAAGGAGATGGTTGATCGGGGAACCGTGATCGCCGGGACGCCCAAGCGGGTGACCGAGCAGATTGAGGACCTCGCCCGCTCGCTCAATGTTGGCCATCTCGGCGTGCTCGCCCAGTTCGGCGACATGCCGCACGACAAGGTCATGGTCAATCTCAAGCGCATCGCCACCGAGGTCACCCCCCAGCTCAAGCATCTGTGGGACGACAAATGGGAAGACCACTGGTGGCCAAAGCCGATGGCCACGCCGCGGCTGCCGCATGCCATCCCGAAATTCGTCGAGGGGGTCGGCCAATGAGCAACACGCTGACACTGCCCGGAACCGGCTGGGCGGTCGACTACGACAAGCTCGGCCAGGGCCCGGTGCTGGTCTATCTGCATGGCGCCTTCGGTCTTGAATGGTCGATGCCGCTGGTCCGGGAACTGGCGCATAGCCATACCGTGATCGCGCCCTGCATGCCGGGTTATGGCGCAAGCGACGGCCTCGATCGCATCGGGTCCTTCTACGATCTGTCGGTCTGGCTCGACGAAGTGCTTGATGCGCTCAAGCTCGATTCGGTCGCGCTGGCCGGCCACGATTTCGGCGGTGCTGCGGCCGCCGAATATGCGGCGCTCTTTCGCAGGCGTGTGAGTGAGCTCGCGCTGATCGCGCCTTATGGTCTTTGGCCGCAAGGCGAGCCGATGCCCGACATCTTTGCGCTCACGCCTGGTGCGCTGACCAAGCTGCTGTTTGCCGATCCGACCGGCCCGCATGCCGGTGCCTTCAACATTCAGCATCCCGACAAGGCCCGCCAGGACGAGGCGATTCTGAGCCGGCGCCAGGCCATGATTGCGGCCGCCAAGCTGCTGTGGCCGATCCCGGACAAGGGTCTGCGGCATCGGCTCTACCGCATCCAGGCCCCCACGATCGTGATTGGTGGCACGCGTGACGAACTGATGGGCGAGTCCTACATCCGGGATTTCGCAAAAGGCATTGCAGGCGCGCGTGTTCAGATGCTTGAAGCGGGTCACATGGTGCCGCAGGAGGCAACGATGGCAGCTGCCGCATCGATTTCAAAACTTTCGCAAAAGGTACCGGCATGATCCCGAACAGAACGATGAGTCGCCATCGCGCCTCACGCAGGTCGCTGATGCTGGGTGCCGCCGCAGCAATGGGTCTGCCGATGAGTGCGGTCGGGCAGGCAAAGTGGAAGCCCGAGCGTCCGATCACGATCTTCAACCCGTTTGCCGCGGGTGGCGCGACTGACATTCATCTGCGCTTTCTGGCCGAAAAAGTCAGCAAGGCACTCGGGCAACCGATCCTGGTCGACATCAAGGCCGGTGCTGCCGGCACGCTCGCGCCGGCCCAGCTGCTCAACTCGAAACCCGACGGCTATCAGCTCGCGGTCATGAGTATCAACAGCCTGCGGTATCCGCACTATCAGTCGGTGCCCTGGGACCCCCTGCGCGACTTCACCTACATCACCGGTCTGTCGTCCTACACCATGGGGATCGTTGTGCGGACCGAGTCGCCCTGGAAGACCATCGAGGATCTGATTGCCGCCGGCAAGAAAGACCCGGAGAAATACACCTATGGCACCAGTGGGGTGGGCGGCAGCGGCAATCTGATGATGATCGAGATCGATCAGGTGACCGGCGCGAAATTCACGCATGTGCCCTACAAAGGCGGTGCCGAATGGGTGCCAGCGCTGATGGGCGGGCATATCGATTTTCTGGCCGATGCTGCGCAGTGGGCGCCACAGGTCGACAGCGGGCAGTTCCGCATTCTGGCCATGGCCACCGAGCAGCGCATTCCCAAGTATCCCGATGCGCCGACGCTCAAGGAGCGCGGCATCAACGCGATCGCGCACAGCCCCTACGGACTGGTCGGTCCGAAGGGCCTGCCCTCGAACATCGTGCAGACACTGCATGAGGCTTTCAATGATGCGACGAACGACCCCGGCACCCAGCCGCTGCTCGATCGCTTCATCCAGGTGCCGTGGCGTCGCAATCCGGCCGAATACAGGGCTTATTCGGAGGCCTATTTCAACAGCGTCAAGCCGCTGCTGATCAAGGCAGGCCTGGCCAAGTAAGCGGGTCCGACGCGGGGTCCGAAGCAGGGTCCAAAGCGGGGGCGAATGCGGGGGCGAATGGCGGGCGGCTCTCAGCTCAGATGGGTGGTGAACCAGTCTCGTGCTGCAGCAATCGACTGGTCGAGCAGGCCCATGTACGGGTCGTAATGCCGCCCCTTCAGGGTGATCAGCCGCTTGGGTTCTCCGGCAAGCGCAAAGGCTTCGAGCTGCCAGGCGACCGGTGTCTGGGTGTCCTGGTCGGCCACGATCATCAGCAGCGGCGTGGGCGAAATCCGCGCAATGAAATCGATCGGTTCATAGGTGCGCATCAGTTCGAGGCTGCGCATCGTCAGCGCGTTGGGATAGACGCCTGTGCGGTCGACCGCGCGGGCCCATTCCTCGGTCTCGGAGCCGGATGGCGCCGGCCGGGTGATGACAGCCGGCTCGCCGCGTGCGCGGGCGTCGCGATCGATCGCCAGCCGCTCCATGAAACGGGCCCGCCGATCGGCAGGCACCCAGCTTGCGAAGGTCCGTTCGCCTGAGACCAGCGGCACCTGCGAGACCACGCAGCGAACACGCCTGTCGAGTGCAGAAACGGTGATCGCGTGCCCGCCCGAATAGCTGGTTCCCCACAAGCCGATCCGGTCCGGGTCGATGCCTGGCAGCGTGCGAAGGAAGGAGATGGCGGCCCGCATGTCCTCGACCTGCACCCAGGGGTGGGTCTCGTAGCGGGGAAAGCCTTCGCTCTTGCCCCAGTTCCGGTGGTCATAGACCAGGCAGACAAAGCCTGCCGCAGCGAACGCCTTGGCGTAGTCATCGAGTCCGAGTTCCATCAGCGCGGTAAAGCCGTGACTGAGCACGATCGCAGCCCGCGCAGCGGGCGGGTCGGCGCCGTCGGACTCGGCGGTTGCTTCGGTCGGACGATAGAGCCAGCCGTGCAGCTTGACGCCATCTCCGTCGAAAAAAATGTCCTGTCGCGTGAAGTCCATCGGGCGCCCTTGTCAGAGATAGGCTGCCGAGAGCTGGCTCACCACATCGGCTTTCTTGAGCTCGTCGGCCGTGCCCTGCATCACGATGCGGCCATGTCGCAGCACATACCCCTGGTCGGCGATCTGCAAGGCCATGGCGGCCATCTGCTCGGCCAGCACCACCGTGGTCTGGCGCGAATTCGAATAATGGGTGATGAAGCCGAAGATCTGCTGGACGATGATCGGTGCGAGGCCCAGTGAAGGCTCGTCGAGCAGCATGTATTGCGGCTCGCGGATGGTCACACTCGAGACAATCAGCATCTGCTGCTGACCGCCCGAGAGCATCCCCGATTTGCCGTGTCGGCGTTCCTTCAGAATCGGGAAGGATTGGTAGACCTGCTCGAGCGCTTGTGCAAACGGGGTGCGTCGAGGGCCGAAGCTCCAGGCAATCGACAGGTTTTCCTCGACGCTCAGGCCGCGAAACAGGCGTCTGCCTTCCATCGCGAGCGACACGCCCTTGCGTGCACGCAGATGGGTCGGCATGCGGGTGAGGTCTTCGCCATTGATCGTGATCGAGCCGCTCGCCGATTGCACCGCGCCAGCAATCGCCTTGAGCAGGGATGACTTGCCTGCACCATTGGCCCCGAGGACCGCCGTGATCTCGCCGGGTCGGGCGATCAGGTTGATGTCGTGCAGGGCCTTGATGTTGCCGTAGGCGACATTGACATTCTTCAGTTCAATCATGGGCGACCTGCTGGATACCAAGATAGGCTTCGATGACCGCCGGATCGCGGCGCATGCCCGACATGTCGCCGCGATAGATCACGCGTCCGCTGTCGAGCACGACCACGTCGTCCACGATGTCGTTGACGAAGTCCATGTGATGCTCGATCAGCAGCACCGACTTGCCCTGTGACTTGATGTAGCGGATGACTTCAGCAAGCCGGCCGAGTTCCCCTTCGGACAGACCGGCAGCCGGCTCGTCGAGCATCAGGACATCGGGGTCGGCCATCATGGCGCGAGCCACTTCGGTCAGCCGCCGATAGCCATAGGGCAGGGATTCGAGCAGCTGATCGGCAACGCCCGACAGGCCTGCAACCTCCATCACCTGCGTGGCTCGCAGCAGATGTGCCTGCTCTTCCTTCATCACGCCCGGGAGGCGCAACGCCGAGGCGATCATCGAGCTGCGATAGCGCAGATGGGCGCCCAGCAGGATGTTTTCGCGGACTGTGAAGCTTGGCACAAGCCGTGGGTCCTGGAAGGTGCGGATCACGCCCTGCGCGGCAATCGCGTGGCTGGCTTGCCCGCCGATTTCCTTGCCGCGCAGAATGACCTGTCCGGAGCTCGGCGTGTAGATGCCGCTGGCGACGTTGACCAGCGTGCTCTTGCCCGAGCCGTTGGGCCCGATCAGGGCCGTGATCCGGCCGGGGTGCAGCGCGAGCGAGACCCCGTCGACAGCGACAAGACCGGCAAAACGCTTGACGAGATCTCGCACTTCGAGCAATGGTGCTGCATCGGTCTGATGGCCCGCTGCGGCGACTGAAGACTGGGCAGTCTGCGCAGCCGACGCATCGACGCGTGCCGGCACGCCGGCTGCGGTCAGGCCGACCGCTCTAAGTGCACGACCCGGAATGAAGCGGGCGGGTTCGGCGATCGCCCCGGCGAATCCCTTGCGAAACAGCAGGAAAACCACCATCAGAATCAGGCCATAGACCATGAACTGATAGGCCGCGAAGGCCTGCAGCTTGCTGGGCAGATAGGTGAATAGCACCGCACCGAGAATCGGTCCGATGATCGTGCCGATTCCGCCCACGACCGCCATGACCAGCACTTCGACCGAGCGCATGATGGTGAAGCTGTCGGGGCCGAGATAGCCCACGAGGTGGGCATAAAAGGCCCCGGCCAGGCCGGCAATCGCTGCACTGATCGAATAGGCACGCCGCTTGGTTCGTGCCTGGTCGATACCGATGCTGCCGGCGGCAATTTCACTTGCCTGGATCGCAAAAAAGGCCCGGCCGTGATGTGACTGAATGAAGTTACGCAACAACCAGAGCACGATGGCGGCGGCCACCAGCAGAATCCTGAAATAGTCGATCCCGTCGATTTTCATACCGAGGATGGTCAGGCTCTTGAGAGTCGGCGATGCGATTCCGCTCAAGCCCATGACGCCGCCGGTCACGTCGTTCCACTCCTTGATGATCTCGAAACACAGCAGGCCGAAACCCGAGGTCATCATCGCGAGGTAAAACTCCTTGACCCGCCCCGCCGGCACCGCGAGCAGCCAACCTACTACCGCAGTGATGGCGGTGCCGCCGAAGATTGCAGCGATCACCGGCGCGCCTGCGGATTTGACCAGCAAGGCCGATCCATAGGCGCCGATGGCAAAAAATCCGGCATGGCCAAGGGATATCTGCCCGGCAACACCGGTCAGCAGATTGATGCTCTGGGCGAGCAGGATGTTGAGCATCACGAAGGACAGCAACTGCACCGTGCTGCGGTCGGTCGACGCCGGCCAGAACCACAGAACCAGCAACGCGACGATGATCGTCGCCGGATGCCCCAGGATTTTTGAAACCGTCTGTCGCAGGGCGTTCATACCTTGACCACCTCTTTTTCGCCCAGCAGACCTTCCGGGCGAATCGCCAGCGCAAGCATCAGCAGTGCAAAGGCAATGCCCTGTTCGGCGGCGGTCGAGATATAGCCGCCGACCAGCTTTTCGGTGACCCCCAGGAAGAGGCCTCCTGCGAGCGCTCCCCAGGTGTTGCCGATGCCGCCCAGCACTGCTGCCACGAAACCGAAAATCAGGAGATTGAAGCCGAAGGCCGAGTCGACGGTGCCGGTGATCTGCGCGACCAGAATGCCCGCGATGCCGGCAAGGATGCCGCTGCCCACATACGACAGGGTCACTACCTTGCGCACTGGCACGCCCATGACCGAGGCCAGGTCAGGATCCATGGCAACCGCCTGCAGGGCTCGGCCCCAGGCGGTGCGTTTGAGGAAGTACTCGAAGGCCAGCACCAGCACCAGCGCAATCGCGAGGATCACCAGATACTGGGCCGACAGTCGCACGCCGAATACGCTCACATAGTCGCGCGGCGAAAACAGGAAGGACGGAAAGGCCAGTGCCTGCGAGCCGAAGTACTTCGCAACAAAGCCCTGCAGAAAAATGCCGATGCCGAGTGTGGTGACCACCCAGCCCATGCTGCCTCCAAGCTTGGCGATCGGTCGGATCGCGATGACTTCGGTCAGGCCGCCCACCAGACCAACCAGCACGATGCCGGCAAGCAGCGCGGCATACAGGCCCATCCCTTGACCGGCAAACAGCACCGCCGCGACGGCGGCGAGCATCATCACCGAACCTTGTCCGAAGTTAAGGGTGCGGGTGGTGAGAAAGGTGAGGTTCAGCCCAAGCGCGATCAGCGCATAGACCGCCCCCACGCTGATGCCGCCCAGGATCAGGCTGGCCGCAAAGCCCATTCGGTGTCTCCCTGTATCGGAAGGGCATCCCCTGCGCGAGGCCAAAGCCTGCCGCAGGGGATTGCCCGCCCTTTTTTACGTTGCTGAGTTGCGTTGCTGAGTTGCGTTGCCGAGTCGAGTGTCGTTCGCCGCGCTTACTGCTTGGTGATCGACAGCACGACCTGACCCTTGTCGTTCTTCACATAC
>Ga0114979_10001743_pt1 | contig 14678 bp, 14 predicted proteins | sample S_140625_EF_Meta_FD_87315 | JGI IMG/M metagenome (GOLD analysis project Ga0114979, IMG submission 87315) | Freshwater microbial communities from Lake Simoncouche, Canada to study carbon cycling - S_140625_EF_MetaG | ecosystem: Environmental > Aquatic > Freshwater > Lake | place: Lake... | reverse complement strand
TTTTTAAAGTATTTTTTCGACCAAAATATGGATCAAATAAAAATTCATTGGCAAAAAAACGCAATGCTTTACGAACCTCAAAAAAAATTACATCCATTTGTACGTGGTAGATATTTTAAAATTGAATTAATTGGCAGTATGTATTTTAATCCAAGCAAGATGAATAAAATTTTAGATGAAATTTTTGTAATAGAGAAAAGCATTCCAAGAAATGCAAAAGGATTATTCAGAGAATTTCCTGGATTTCATTTTATGGCTTGTGATGGGCTATGGCACACAAAAAACTATAAACAATTATTTGAGTTGAGTAAAATTGCAATTGATGAATTTGAAAAAACTGAAGAGTTTATTTGGAAGGGGTATTATGATCAATTATATGTTTATCACGCCCTAGGCCTTTCTATGCTTGGAGAAAAAAGCGAAGCAAAAAAAATAGCAACATCTATAAAACCGAGTAGATTTTATTTTCCAACTAAAGCTTATTACGAAAAACTATTTATTACTTTAAAAGAAACGCTGAGTTGATTATATGAATGATAAATAATTAGCCTTGTTTTCTTAGGTATTTAGTTAGAATTACAATTAATTGGCCTTCAATTTTTCCTTCTATTTGTTCAATATTATCAGCAACTAATTTTATATTTTTAACAACAGTTCCCATTTTTGCATTTAAAGTAGACCCCTTAACATCCAGCGATTTCACCAATACAATTGTGTCTCCGTCTTGCAAAATTTGTCCATTACAATCTTTATGCAATTCAACTGTGCCATCACTTTCATGATCTCCATCGGCTTTTGCCCAAGTTGTTTTTTCTTCATCTAAATACATTAATTCTAAACTCTCTGCAGCCCAACTCTCTTCCCTTAATCGATTTAGCATTCTCCAAGAAACGATTTGAATACCATCAATTTCACTCCACATTGTGGTTGTTAAACATGACCAATGTTTTTGATCCAACATTTCTTTTTTCTCTATTTGTGATAAACATTTAGGGCAAATCATAAAACAACTTTGCTCATCTTTATATTTTGCATGAGACACCTCATAAATAGAAAGCGAATTGTTAGATGTACACAATTCGCATTTATTGTTACTTCTTTTAAGAAGAATTTCATTAAGATTCATGATTGATTTTTTAAATAGCAAATGTAAAAACTTGTAAATTTTTAAAAGTGCTGTGGAGAGGGTTTAGTTAAAGTAAAGGTGGTTCATATGGATATTATAATTTAATGGGATGGCGCAAAGATAATCCTTATCACATTCCAAATTCATACAACAAAACGCTCGATAAGTTTATGGGTATAAGATGTGTCTAAAAATTACACTGATAGTAATCACTTAAAAATATATCTGTCAAATGCAATTTGATTTTTGAAAATTAGTAGTTTGATTATTGTGAAAATCAATGGTCAGATAACTGGAATTATTATTGGGTTAACAATATTTTTTCTTTTACTATTTATAAATCCTTTTCATTTTTCACAACATGCAAATGTTGTATTATCTGTTGCAGCTTTAATGATTATTTGGTGGATAATTGATTGTGTTCCTAACCCGGTTGTTGCCTTATTACCACTAATCATGTTTCCTTTGTTTTCAATTAACACCATAAAGGAAATCACAAATGCTTACTCAGATCCAGTGGTGTTTTTATTTATGGGAGGATTCTTTATTGGCATCGCTATTGAAAAATGGAATCTACATAAACGGCTTGCATTAAATATTATTAAACTAACGGGTACAAATGGCAATAACATTATAATTGGGTTCATCATTTCAACAGCCTTTCTCAGCTTATGGTTAAGCAATACAGCAACCACTATGATGATGTATCCTATTGCTATTTCAATGATTCATATAGTAAGCAATCAAAGCAATTCAGAAAAAGATGTAAAAAACTTTTCAATGGTTTTAATGTTATCAATTGCATACTCTTCCAATTTTGCAATCGGCACAGTAATTGGAACCCCTACTAATATTGCTTACATAAATTATATTGAAGAAAAATTCAATTATGAAATTGGTTTCTTGGATTGGATGAAATTATTTATTCCTTTAACCGTCATTTTGATGCTCCTATTATATTGGGTGATGGTTAAGCTCGTTTATCCAAACAATATTAAATCGTCTCCAGAAAGCAAAAAATTCATGAATGAAGAAATAAAAAACCTACAAAAAATTTCAAAGCCCGAGCAAAGAGTCGGCATCGTTTTTTTAACTATTATAAGTTGTTGGATTTTTAAAGATGCTATTAATTATTTTCAACAATTCGTCAAATTAGATGATACCAATATTGCTTTAATGGGCGCCGTTAGTTTATTTATAATCCCTTCAGGAAAGAAAGAAAACCAAAAGCATATAATGTTGTTGGATTGGAAAGATGCAGATAAAATGGCTTGGGGCATTCTTTTATTATTTGGCGGAGGCATTGCAATTGCGAATGCATTAGAATCGCAAAATCTGATGCAAAAAGCAGGAATGTACTTTAGCGAAATGGGAGTTCATCACATCTTTGTTTTGATGTTGATTATTACTACTTTTTCTATTTTTTTTAGTGAATTAATTAGCAATGTTGCTCAAGTTATGGTACTATCACCAGTAGTTACTTCATTGGCGATCTCAATGAAATTAGATCCTTTGCTATTAGGAATTCCAATGACAATTGGAGCTAGTTGCGCAAGCATGCTACCTATGAGTACGCCGCCTAACTCAATTGTTTATGCGAGCAATTTAATTAAAATGAAATCCATGTTAAAGATTGGGTTTATACTAAATGTATCCAGCATTATTATTATTACATTGTACTGTTATTTCATTCAGCCTTTAATGCATTGGAAAGTTTTAAAATAAAAACTCACATACAACTTTGTAAAAAATCTTTCATACCCAACAAGATTTTCTCTGCTATTTTTTGCTGAAAATTTTCATCAAGCACTTTTTCTTCTTCCTCTAAATTACTAAGGAACAACGTCTCTACTAAAGCGTTAGGGTACTCTGTAGGACTATTAAGCATAAAATTAAAAGACCCATTATTTCCATAATCTTTTAAACCCAATTCAAGCATTCTTTTATAAATAGCTTTGCTTAAGGGCTTGAAGCCTTCATATCTATAAAATGTGCTAGTACCACTTGATCTAAATGGATCTGTTGAAGCATTTAAATGAATACTGATTAATAAGTCGGGAGTGCTATCTCTATAAAATAAAATTCGTTCTTTATTATCAAAAAAAGTTTCTGTAGTTCGTGTCATGATTACTTTTGCGCCCTCATTTTCCAACAACTTCTGAAGTTTAATGGCAATAGGAAGTGTTATCATTTTTTCTGCTATTCCTGTTGGTCCAACCGCACCAGTATTAGTACCACCATGTCCAGCATCAACAGCAATTGTAAGATTGTTTAGAGATAAGCTTTTTGGTTGATGCTTTACTTGAATGATTAAAATATTGTCTTTGTAAAATATTTTATGTCCCCAATGTTGATGATGATTTAAAGTAATGGTTAGTCTGAGAATCTCATCGGCTATTTGTTCGTATTCAACTTTCTTGATTTCTCTTACTGAGGATAATTGGTCAATCCAATTTGTGTTGCTGGTTGCGCCAAAAACATCAACAATTATTTTTGATGGTTCGGTTAATTGAAAAGATTGATAAGGCAATTTATTAAAGAGCTGCACTTTTACATAATCATAATTTGAGTCACCCATCACACGAATTTTATCTGTAAGTGATTTTGCAGCGAAGGTTCCTTTTGGTAGTGGGTTTACTAATTCATCTGGTATGTATGCTGTTCTGTTTTTAGTTAATTGAATTTTATAATTACTCCCAACTTTACCAATTACCTTTAATGGGATTAAACTATCGATATAGCCAATTTTTGCTCCTCCTAATCTATCTTCCCCAAGTCCATAAAGCAAATGCGCTAATCTACCTTTTGTTACAACCATATCAATCGACGTATCACGCATAACAGTATACGAAGAGCTGCTCGATTTAGAAATAATTTTTCCAGCGCTGTCTAATTGTACAATTAATTTTGTTTGATTGAAAGTATCAGTAGATTGAACATTGTATTCTCCTTGATAGATACCTTGAATAGCATTAATATTTGTTTTAGGCATTTCATATAAAACAAAACCATTCATTAGTTTTACTTTACAGTTAGGTAAAGCTTTTACTTTAAACGATAGAATATCGCCAGGTTTTACAATCAAATCTCCTTCAGGAAATATTTGAATCCTTTCTATTGATAAATTGCTAACCTCTTTTTCAGCTAATGGTTTTTTGTAAGTATACTGTATTGTTTTAGAGATTTCTTTGCTGTTTTTTGAAGAGGAAATAATGGTAAAACTTGTATCTCCTTCAACAAGATTTAATTCCATAGCAAAACCTCCGGTTGAGTATACTTTTACTGGAATTTGATTAATTGAAACAACGCATGATTTGCATGTACTTCCAATGATGAACTTTTGGTTGCTGTAAACTATGTTGTTTTCTTTTAGCGGTTCTGTTAGTTTAATAAAGGGCTCAATCGTTTTTTGAGACCATCCCATTAACCAAGAAAAGGATAATACAACAATGACTATAAATAGGTTGCAAGATTTGTAATTCATATTAATTAGCGTTCTTCATAAAGTTAGTTATTTGATTCAATCCTAAACAATTATTTTTGTACTCTATATCATTAAGAATGCTCCAAATATTTCTATTAATTGTATTGCTATTACTAATTGTGTATTCAATTTTATTATTGATTTACAGAAGTAACTGGAAAGCCATTCCTGATTTTTCATCACAGAATTTCAAAGAAAACAAATCAAAAGTATTTATCAGTGCAGTTATTGCAGCTCGAAACGAAGAACAAAATATTGCAAACTTAATAACGTCTCTTCAACATCAATCTTATTCAAAAGATTTGTTTGAAATAATAATTGTGAATGATTTTTCTACAGATAAAACCGTTGAAGTTATTCAGCAAATCAATTTTTCAAATGTTCGGCTTTTGCATTTAGCTGATAATATTAAGGAAGGTTCAATTAATTCATATAAAAAGAAAGCCATCGAAATAGGAGTAGCAGCAAGTAAGGGGGAACTAATTGTAACAACAGATGCAGATTGTATTGTAAAAAAAGACTGGCTAAATAATATCGCAGTTTTTTTTGAACAGTATCAACCTGATATGATTGTAATGCCAGTATTAATTAAACACAATAAATCATTTCTGCAACTTTTTCAATCTATTGATTTCATGTGTATGCAAGGCATAACAGGTGCGGCTATACATAAAGGTTTGCATGGGATGTGCAATGGGGCTAATTTGGCATATACCAAAAAAATATTTCAAGAAGTAGGAGGTTATGAAGGTGTTGATAAACAAGCAAGTGGGGATGATATGATGCTACTACATAAGATATCGGCTAACACTAAAAATAAAATATCTTATTTAAAATCACCAGCGGTAATTGTAGAAACAGAACCCGTAAATACTTTTAAAGAATTTATTGATCAACGAATACGCTGGGCAAGTAAGGCAACTCAATATTCAGACAAAACATTATTGCCCGTTTTATTATTAATTTATTTGTTCAATTTTAGTTTGGCTTGTTTAATAATTTGGGCATTAATTAATTTACAAGCCGACATTATTTTTTATTGCCTAATGTTACTATCTATAAAAACAATTATAGAAATATACTTCATTTATCCTGTTGCATTATTTTTTCAAAAAGAAAAATGGCTTTGGATATTTCCATTATTACAACCCGCACATATTTTTTATACAACAATTGTTGGTGCTATTGGAAAAGCAGGAGGGTACCAATGGAAAAACAGAAAAGTTATTTAATATATCAAGACTGAGGCGCCACCGGAACATTTCTAGAAAATCCTTCTTCTAAAGAAATAAATGTTTCAGTTCTTTCGATGCCTTTAATTTTTTGAAGTTCATCATGCAGCACAAAACGCAATTGAGTTATGTCTTTACAAACTACTTCAATAAACATACTATAGTTACCAGTGATATAGTTTAGGCGAATAATTTCAGGAATCTTCATTAAATCTTTTGCCACGTTATCGTAGAGAGAACTTTTTTCTAGATAAATTCCTACAAAAGCGGTAATATCATAACCTAAAAGTTTTAAATCTACATTTAACCTTGTACCTTTAACTATCTTAAACTCTTGTAGTTTTTTGATACGAACGTGGATAGTACCTCCACTAACAAAAAGTTTCTTACCCAATTCGGCATAAGAAATCTCTGCGTTATTCATCATAGCTTCTATGATTTGCAGGTCGAGTTTGTCAAGATTTAATTTTCCAGCCATTTTGATTTGAATTTTAGTATAGTTTCAAAATAATATGCAAATATTTGGAATATTTCTATATTTTCAAAATTTATTTTGAAATACTTTCAATAGAAAGAAGAATTATTTAGTTTTACCCATTAAGTTCTTAAAGTTTGTGGGGTGATGAAATTCTTTGGCAGACATGCCCCCTTGTCTCGGGGGTGAGGAAAAAAGGATAAACGTAACATAGAGTTGTTGTATTGGCAACAATATAACATCCGGGATCGACCACCGAAACCATTTGTGTTATGGCTAACTTCCTCGTGAAGGTTCGAACCCTTCCCCTACAGCAGGTTTTTATTTTACAGAAGCCCTTGCAGCGTGAGTTGTAGGGGTTTTTTGTTGGGGGAGGTGAAAAAGTTTCACTAAAAACCTTAACCCTTTCCAAAAAATTTACGAAGAGAGTTGTAAAAATGTAATATAAGATTGGGAATTAAGTATAGTATTTATTATTTCCCATGAGACAACGCCAATAACTTTTCTTTCTCTATCAATTTGCCAGTTTCAATACATATACCATAAGTTTTAGTCTCTATCTGAAGCAGTACTTTTTGTAAATGATTAATAAATTCATTGTGCCTTTGAATCATTTGTTGAATTTGCTTAGAACTATTAACCTGCAAACCTAAATAAACAAATATATTTATAGCAATAAGGATATAATGATATATACTTTCTTGTTTTTGTAGTTGTTGTCGTCGAATATAATATACATTGGTGAGCTTATTTCGAATTGAAAAACCGGAGTAATTTTTATTGAATATAAAATAATATTTTGTTATGAATATTGAATTAATCACTTCTTAATTCTCATACATCCTCTACACCTTACTCTTCTCCAAAATCACAGATTGTTTTTAGTAAATATTTCTGCCGATTCGATGTTCATTGATAAGACCTTGTTTTGTCCATGTTGCTAAAGTGGTTTTAGAAATGGCTGGTTCAAATAATTTGCAGATTTGGGCAGGAGAGAGCAATTTCTCTTCTTTTTCACCAATAACAGAAAGAATAGCATCTTTTATCATCGGGCGGAAAAGCCCCGCCAATTCTTCTAATGAAAAACTTGTCAATATTAGTCTATCTCCATAAGGTGGTAAAAAAATTATCAATCCAAGTCTTTATCTATAATACCATTTTTTATTTTGACTTTGTCCAATAAATTCCAAAGAAATCCCAAACACAAAATGATCAGAATGATGCTTAACAAACAACCTATGATATGAAGTAAAACAATGCCAAAAAAAGCCCAACCTGTACTTCCCGAAAAGAATAAAAAATAAATGGCAAAAGTGAACTTTACAGTAAATATTATAAAAAAATTAAACCCAAATGCAACCAATAAATTTCCTATTGTAATTAATACTTTTTTTATTTTAGGCCAATTAAATTTCATTTTTCACTTTTCGATTTTGATAAATCAAGATAGTCAATATCACCCTGAACACAAAGAATTTTACCGAATTTAGCTTCAGCCTCTTCTTTAGTTCTACGATTATCACATTTTTATCTGATGAAATGTTTTTTGGGCAGATTTTTTACTAAATGGAAATCAATTTTTTTTCAAATACTATTAAACATCACCAAGAAAATAGCTTTCAAAACCATGAATTTTATTCAAGTAAATTATTGTAATTTACTTGGTTCACAAATCATGAAAAAAACAATGAAGAATCAAATCAGAAATATCTATTTAAATTTTCCGAATAAACACCTTTCTAAATTGCCAATGTTGAATACAATGAATGTTGATGCGGATGGATTAGAATCTTCATTTCATTTGATTATTGATCGGGTATTAGATTCTTTTGAAAATATTGGTAAAGCTTACAATGAAATGCTTAGTAGGTTTCCAAAATTTATCATGAGGTTTCCTGGAATCAGTTCTTCGGGTATTGCCAATAAAAAATGGCATGTCCCTCATCTGACCTTCCTGTACAATTTTAATAACCCTCAAGAGCTTACAGAAAAAGAAACTTTAAATAATATCGCTAGTTTCATAACTGAACACATGAAACTCTATGCCCAATTGATGGAGCTTTCTGAACAATACAATGAAAAATATAAAGCACTTTAAAATGAACTTATTCATTTGAATCAAATATTTGTCAACAAAAATTTTGTTTCAGGTTTTTTTTTTCGATTAAACTAAATGGTGCCCAAATTCTATTGTATCTCTTTTACAATTATCTGATTCTTTAGGCCGTGGCGGAAGTGGACCCATCGCACACAACATTATTGTTTTTGCATTTTGAGATTGAGATTTAATAAAAATAGGCAAATCAGAAGCCGATGTTGTAATCTTTTCAACCTTTTCATATGTGTTAAATTTAAGGTTTAGCTTATAAAACTACTGTGTGTAATTACTGAAAAAAAACAGAAGTTGAAGGTGGCATAAATACAATTGTCGTAACGTAAAGGGTTCTTTCAATTGTATTGTTGAAACTAGAAAATTTAGTGAGTGATATAAGAGTGAGCACTATTCTAATTTAAAAATTCTTTGTTCGCCGCTATTTTTATTAGCGTTTATGCTTTGAGGATAATTTGAAATGTCAATACCATCATATTCAAAAGGAATAATTACTCTGCCATTTACATCTATCACTCCATACTGATGATTGACGTTTTCCAAAACCATTATTTTATTGTCTGAAGAACGCTCTAATGACAATTTCTTTATTATTGACGCGTTTCCATGCTCATCCATTGAAATAAGTTCAATAGCATAAATTGACTGATCGAAGATTTTTTTTCCAGTATAATCATAGTAATAAATACCAGTGTTTTCATATTCGGGCATATTATACTCATCAATTCCTTTTTTGAAAAATCTGTCTGCAAAAAACCCTGTTTTTTCTTCATCAAAATAAATTAAAGTGCAACTGTCTATTATGTAACGATTGTGTTTATGATCATAGATTCCAGACAAATGATTAGTTGTAAAATAATAAGTGCTGTCTGAAATTGAGTTATAGCTGTTCCAGTTTTTTTGTGGAAAAGAAACTTTGCCATTTCTACTCACAATGTCTTTTACGTTATAAATACGAAAGTCGTTGTTTTCGGCAGAGCGGTAGGCATAAAGCGATTTCCCATTTCTCAAAATTAGTTTGTAGAATTCTTTTATGATAGGCTTGAACTTATTATCGACCAATGTAAAATCTCCTTTCCAATTTGTTACAATAATCAAATTATTCGATACCTTTTCTGTAACTTGATAATGAGAGCTTCTTTGTGCAGAATTTTTTTGCAAAAATTTCACATCATTTTTAATTCTGTTAATCCAATATTTGCAATCAGCGATTTTCCATTGTTTTTTATCAATTCTTCTTTTCAAAAAACCGATGATTTTCTCGTCTTCTTTTAGATGTTTAGAATTCAATAAAGCATTGTATTGATTATACTGTTTTTTTTCTACAACATAATTGATGTAGAGTTCTGCAACAGAAAGATCATTCCAAATCATTTGTTGCTCTTCAAAGGTCAATAACCCAAAAGCATTTTTATAATAAGGTAGCGCCCATCTGTATATTTGTTTCAGCATAAATTGATTACCCAGCACAAGTGAATTTAATGTAGTCAATGTTTCATCATTCATTACACAATAGTTGCCATTTGCAAAAATTGAATAACTTGATATTTGACTGTCATTGGGATAATTCTTATGTTCAAATAGTAAACTTGAAATTCCTGAATTCAAAAGACTTTTCCAATCAATATGAATGCTACTAATTCTAGTGGAGGGACTTACAATATTCTTACAAGGAGCTTGATACAACAACCCTTCTTGCGAAAAACTACCCTCCAATAATTGATTGGTTGGTCTAAATCCAGTTGGTTTGAAAACCACTCGACTTGTCGTGTCTGCAGAAAATACTTTTACTGTAAAAGCAAATGTTATCACTAATAAAATTTGTAAACTTTTCATGGCTGTAGATTTAAATGATTGAAATATAAGAGTCTAAAAAATCAAGTAAAATTTAACCATATGCAATTTTTTATTGTATCATTTTTAATATTTAAACTCACCCCAGAATTTAAGAGCATTCAAAGATTATAAGAAATAGCTAATATATTATTTAATCTATAAAAACTAAAAAAAGTAACCTTGATAAGAAAATTTTAACAATAATAAAGTCTTTTGAAAAAGATAAAAAATAGTTTACCAAAAGAACATTAAAACTTAAATGAACTATTCGAATTTTCGATTTGCAATTGTGCGAATAACTTAATTATTTTTTCTGTAAGTATATCTAACCATAAATGGGAAACATTTTTTAACGTGTACTATATTGTCTTTGATTTTTATGTTGCCTAACGGAGTTTTGATGTAGGTAAAAACAGACCCTGTGTGATCGAAACTTATGTATTGATACAACTCAAATCCATTTTGATTTTTTTTCAAATGAAATGGATTTAATGCGTATGACAACCTCCAGTCCTCTTTTTGAATAAATGAAATTCTTTTTGTTTCGCCTATTTTCATTGACTTTAAATGTTTTTTTATCACAGGGGATTCAGGTAAATAGTTTGATTTTAATTCAAGGTCTTCTCCATTATCAAATAGGTAATGACCTATAATTTGCATTGCTTCTGTTGGGTATCCTGTTTGCTCGAAAAAAAAGACGAATGCAAAAGAGCAGAACAGAAATGATGTAATAAAAAAATAAAATAGGGTTTTCATAAAAAAGGAATTAATGAAGAAATGTGATGTTGTTATAAAAATATTAGTAGAACATTATTATTCATTTCTAAATACTAAATAAGTAACCCACTTGTTTGGGTTGACTTTTATTCATTTGTTTTAGATATTTGTTAATTATTTTCATTAGGTAAAAAGCATTCAGCCATTTTGCGTGAATTTCATTTAGGCTAAACAAACTTTTGAAATTATTTTTTTATTCGAATTCGGTGTATTATGTTTATTGTAAAACAATCATCAATGAGTAAATCCATTCGCTTTTATTCGTTTGCTTTTATTGGCATTTTATTTCTTTGTTCTTCCTTTATTGATAGGGTTACAAAATCTGCTCAAAAAATCAGCGTTTATTCTGAAGCGGATTATAATATTATGATTGTAGATAAGCATTCAATGAACTTTGGTGTTTCAAAAAAGAAACCTAAAAATGCAGATTTTTATACGAACAGTAATTTTTTTTCGAAGAACAACACTCCCATTGGCTTAGTCGTAATTAATGGAAAAACCATCAGCAGAAAAGTAAAAAGTGGTGGCTATTTTTATGTGAAGAATGGTCTGCCTTATGTGAGGGCAAAAACCTGTATCAACAAACCGGAATATTCATCACAAAGTATTTTATGGGCAATAGACGATGGTATGAAAAATATAAAGCTGTTTAATAGCACAAATGGACAAAAGAAAGTGTACAGGACAATCATAGGAGAAAATTCAAATGGCGATATTATAGTTATCTCCTCAACCAGATTCGGTTTGGTGTCCATAAAAGAAATTGTTGATTTTGCAGAGAACAAGGGAATGACCGAAGGAATATTACTTGATGGCGGTTCTTCGGTAGATTATAAATTTAGCGATGGTAACAAAATATTGAGTTTAAATTCTGTTCCGCATGGATTGAAGCCTTTTTTGGATATCAATGAGCCAACTACTTATATTTATGGGAATTTGAAGTAATAAAAAATATTACTGTATGCATTATGGTGTTAATTAGTTTGATTCTCCGAAACCATACCACACCATCCAAAAAAATTATCATCAGCCACATCACTTAGTTTATTTTCTATTTGGTTTATAGTCTCTTTAAAATTTTTTGATTTAGCAATGTTATTAAAATCACTTCGATTAAGTTTATTCCAAACTCCATCTGTGCAAACTAGTATTCTATCGTGTAGATTTAGTTCTATCTCTTCAAAATCTACAATAGGAAATGCGCTGTCTGCGGAAATCGAGCGAGTTATAATATTTGTTTTCTTTTTTTCAGCTGCAGATAATGATATCTTCCCTTCTCTAAAAAGATCAAAGGATATATTATGTGGAAGTGATTTAAAATGTATTGTACCATTTCTAAATAAATAAATTCGGGAATCTCCACACCATCCAAAAATTGCTTTATTCCCTTCTATATATGCAAAGGTTAGAGTACAACCCATATTTTTATGTACTTGATTTAATTTAACATGATTAACAAAAGCATCGACAACGGGCAGTAGACCGATTTTTAAAAAGTCTATAGTGTTTGAAACAATCATTCTGGCTTTACTTGTAGTGAGATATTTATCATATTCACTGACACAAATATTTGCAGCTTCGGCTCCTCCTGGCTGACCTCCTATTCCATCACAAACAATACTCCAGAAGTTTTTATTGTCGGGGTTTAATTTATAAATACCAGCATCTTGCATTTGTTTCTTAGGCCCTAATCCAGAAAGCAAGTGAGATTCTATTTTCAACTTCATTCTAATTTTTTAAACTTTTATATTAAATTGACCAAATATACTAGGGTATTCTACGCTATTTTTAAAACTAGTGAACAACTATTAATACATCAATTTTCAAATTTTATATTTGATATTTTTAAAAATGTAGCATATTTGAAGAAGCAATTTCCTTAATTTGTTCTGGCGGAAATCTTAAAATATTAAATGACTTTAATTCAATTCCAAATAATAAATATTTTTTACCGCTAATAATTAAAATAAATTAAGTCCCTTTTATAAATTTCTTTGTGATGATTTTTTTATTTGCTTCATCCATAATTTTTATAAAATATATTCCTTTTGGTAAAGCAGCAACATTAATGCCGTTGCTAATTTCAGGCTGAGGCAACATCATAATAGTTCTTCCAACCGCATCACAAATTCCAATGAAAACACCGGATTGATTTTTCTTCATTAATCTTAATTATGTAAGATTTTTTTGGTTGCATTGAAACATCAATTCCTTTTCAAAGTGGTTTTTACTTGACCTTGAACACAGATTTTCCATTGATAAAAGTCTGTAATGTTTTAATCGTAAGTATTTCATCTTCTTTACACTTCATAAGGTCTTTATCTAGTATAATAAAATCGGCTGATTTGCCAATTTCTAAACTGCCTTTCTCTTTTTCTTCAAAAGCGGCTTTTGCAGCCCAAATGGTCATACCTCTTATAGTTTGTTTTCTACTTAAAGCATTTTCAACTTGAAATCCATTCTTTGGAAAACCAGTAGCATCTTTTCTTACAACGGAAGCATAGAAAGTTTTATAAGGATCAATATATTCTACAGGAAAGTCTGTACCTAAAGGCATCCAATCATTTTCTCGCAATAGCTTTTTGTATGCGTAGGCTTCTTTTATCCTTGAACTTCCTAATCTATCACCAGCCCAATACATATCACTTGTTGCATGTGTGGGTTGTACAGAAGGAATAACATTATTGTCTCCGAAAAAATGAAAGTCTGCTGAATTCATTACCTGTGCATGTTCTATTCTCCAGCGTTTATCATTTTTTCCTTTTAAAGCATTTGCATAAATTTTTAAAATGGTTCGGTTGCCGCTATCTCCAATTGCATGTGTACACATTTGAAATGGTGTATTAACTAGCAATTTTGCTATTTGATCAAAATGAGTTTCTTTATCCAATAAAAATCCTTTCCAATCTGGTTTATCCGAATAGTTTTCTAATAAGCAAGCACCTCTTGATCCTAATGCACCATCTGCATATAATTTAAATCCACCCACATGAAGGAGCGTTGATTTATATGGTCCTTTTGAAATCCAACGAGCATAATAATCAGCACTATCTGATAACAATGCAAATACTTTCATTTTTAATTTTTCTGATTTCTCAGATTGCATCAGTAATTCAACCGTATGTTCATTAATACCACAATCGTGCACACTAGTTAGACCGAAAGCAAAGCATTCTTCCTGTGCTTGAGTATAATATTGTAAAGCAAGACTATCTGAAATACTTGGAATTTTATTATCAACTAATGACATTGCATTATCAATTAGTATTCCTGTTAGCTTTCCATTTATTATTTCAATGCTTCCACCAGTTATTTTTGTTTCACTGTTGATTCCGGCAATCTCTAAAGCTTTTTGATTTACTAGCGCAGCATGACCATCAATTCTTTTTAAAAAAACTGGTCTGTTTGGAAATAAACTGTCTAAAATATTTTTGTTAGGAAATGTTTTATTTGGCCAATCGTTCTGATCCCAACCATGCCCGTAGATCCACTCCATTGGAGCGTTTGAAGCATATGATTGAATTTTTTTTATTACTTCTTCAAATGATTTAGTTCCATATAATTCACATTTCCACTTGTCGGTTGCGTATCCTGTAAAATGACAATGTGCATCTATCAATCCAGGAAATATGGATTTA
>Ga0114979_10001741_pt1 | contig 14684 bp, 12 predicted proteins | sample S_140625_EF_Meta_FD_87315 | JGI IMG/M metagenome (GOLD analysis project Ga0114979, IMG submission 87315) | Freshwater microbial communities from Lake Simoncouche, Canada to study carbon cycling - S_140625_EF_MetaG | ecosystem: Environmental > Aquatic > Freshwater > Lake | place: Lake... | reverse complement strand
GGAGCCCAGGTCCCCGGGCCTGCGCCTGCTCACGGTGGCCCGCATGGCGGCCGATGAGCGCTACAAGGGCCATGGGCTGGTGTTCCAGGCCTTGGCCCAGCTCGGACCAGGGGACTGGCACTGGCAGATCGTGGGCAGCGGCAACGACCGGCCGCGATTGGAGGCCCTCAGCCGCTCCCTTGGCTTAGGGGAGCAGGTGACCTTTCTGGGCGATCTCAGTGATGACCAGCTGCGCCAGGCCTATGGCCACTGCAACCTGCTGGTGATGCCCAGCAGCTACGGCCTGCGTCCCGATGGCCGCGCCACCGGCGAGGGATTTGGCATCGCCTACCTGGAGGCGGCCCTGGCGGGAAGAGCTTCCCTGGGCTGCATCCACGGCGGCCAGACCGACTTGATTGTGGATGGGGAAACCGGGTGGTTGGTGGAGCCGGAGGTGGAGGCGGTGGCGCTGGTGCTGCGGCAGGCGCTGCAGCACCCCCCAGAGTTGCTGCGCCGGGGCGAGGCCGCCCGGCGGCAGGCTTTGCAGCATTTTGGCGAGGTTTCTTTTCAGGCGGCGCTGACCCGGCTGCTGGGGGCCTGACTGATGTGTGGACTCTTCGGCCAGTTGGGGTCGCCCCTTTCAGAGCCCCGCCAACGGGCGGTGCTCCAGGCCCTACGGGGTCGCGGCCCCGATGGTCACGGCCAGCATCTCGAGCCCCTGGGGCAGGGGGACACCCCATGGCTCAGCCTGTTGCACACCCGCCTGGCAATCCAGGATCTCTCCCCCCTGGGTCATCAGCCCATGGCCAGCCCAGAGGGGGACCTTTGGGTGGTGTTCAACGGTGAGATCTACAACCAATGGCAGTTGCGCCAGGAGTTGCAGCACCTAGGGGTTCGGTTCCGTTCCTGCAGCGACACCGAGGTGTTGTTACACGGCTACCGGCACTGGGGCCAGGCGCTCTGGGGCCGGCTCAACGGCATCTTTGCCGTGGCCCTCTGGGATCGCCCCCGGGGCCAGCTCAGCCTGGCCCGCGACAGCTGTGGCGTGAAGCCCCTGCTCTGGCAGCGCGGGGCGGCGGGGCTGGCCTTTGCCTCCGAGCTCAGTGCCTTTGAGGCGGCGGGCCTGGCCAGTCGTCGGCAACTTTGTGCCGAAGGGCTGCGCTCCTATGCCCTCTGGGGCGCCGTGGCGGCCCCCCACACCCTGCTCGAGGGGGTGGAGGTGTTTCCGGCGGGCCATTACGCCGTTATCCATGCGGCCCATGGGAACACCCAAGCCACAGGCAAGGTGCCTGCGCTGCAGGATCCCCAGCCCTTTGAGGCGCCGCTCGGTCCCCCCCGGCCCCTGGGGGATTTGCTTACCCAGGCGGTGGCCCGCCAGGCGATCGGTGATCGGCCGGTGGGCTTGTTTCTAAGTGGTGGTTTGGATTCCGGCCTGTTGGCGGCCCTGCTGCGGGGCCAGCGCCAGGGGCCGATCCACAGCCTGGCGGTGGGCTTTGACGGCCTGCCGGGGGCGGTGGATGAAACCGATCGGGCCGCTCTCACCGCCGCCCATCTGGGCTTGCTGCACCAGCGCGTTCTGATCACTGCCAACGAACTTCAGGCTGGCTTTGATCCGTTCCTGGAGGCCATCGACCAGCCCAGCATCGATGGTTTTAACAGCTTTCTGGTGACCCAGGCCGCCCGGGCCAGCGCCATGGTGGTGGCCTTTTCGGGCCTCGGTGCCGATGAGTTGTTCTATGGCTACTCCCCCATGGCCTGGCGATCGCCGCGGCGGCGTCTGGCCTGTCGACGCATTGTTGCCAGTGGCCTGGCCCCCTGGACTAAACGGCGCCTGCTGGCTGAGCGGGCCCGCCGTTGCGCTGGCGGCGTTGCCCTGGCGGAGGAATGCCAGGGCTACCTGCAAGACACCCTGCTGCGCGACAGCGATGCCGTGACCATGGCCCAGGGCTTGGAGTTGCGGGTGCCTTTCCTCGACCCCGACCTAGTTGCTTTTGCTCGCCGGCACAGCGCTGCCGAGCACCTGGCCGCAGGCCCTAAAACCCTGCTGCGTCAGCAGGCCCAGGCGCTGGTGCCCGCTGAGATCCTGCGGGGGCCAAAACGGGGCTTCAACCTGCCCCTGGCCCCCTGGCTTAACAGTGATCCGCGTTTTGATCCCCGGCGCCTGATGGGCCGGCTGGGCCCCCTCGGCATCCCCGCCCAGGCCATCGGGCGCAGTTGGGCCCTGATGCAGCTCACCCCCCGGCGCTGGGCCCCCTACTGGCGCTGGGTGGTGCTCAGTGAGTGGCTGGGGCGGGTTTAATCAGCCCTGTTAATGATTGGTTTAACCATTGCGCCACCCGCCGGTGCCCTGCGGCGGTGAGGTGATCATCCAGGCGGAAATAGCAGGAGCTATCGCAGGCTTGGCTGAGGTCAAGTAGCAGCACCTTGGTGTGGGGCAACTGGCGCCGCAGGCTGCCTAGGGAGTGCTTGAGATCTCGGTACACAGAGGCATTCCAGAAACCGTAATCGCTGCTTACAAACACCACCAGGGTTTTGCCCCTTAGTAGTTGTTCGTAGGGCGTAAAGCTGGCCACAAAAGCCTCCCCGTGTTTAGGGAATGGCACATCAAGGGGGTTGGTTTCTGCCTTGAAAATCCCCCTCAGCCAGTGTTCTGTGAACAGGCGCAGGTGGGCCCCATTCCAGGGGTCCAGCAGCAGCTCCGGCTTCACATAGGGCGTGTTAGCGGCATAGCTGCGGTAACTGCTGGATTGAAAGCGTTGTTTGCCCGTGGAGCTGTTTTCCCCCCAGTCATTGACGCCGTACTGCAGCAAGATCGTGGGGGCACCGGCATAGCCCTGGGGGTAACGCCCGGCGTAGCGCTCCAGCAGCCGCAGTTCCCGGGCGGTGCCATAGCTGGCAATGCCCAAATTCAAGCTGGGTTGCAGTCGGGGGCCTAGCAAATGCGAGTAGCGCTCCCCAGCCTCCACCCCCCAGCCCATGGCATGGGAATCGCCGATCACGATGCTGCGGGGCCGTACCAGGGCGGCTTCGCTATCCCGCACCCCGAGGCTGTTGAACCGCTGGGTGGTGCGAAATTCCAAGTTGTCAAAGCGACATTGGCCATGGGGCTGGCCGATGTAAGTGAGGGTTTGATCCACCTGGAAGCAGTCCTTGCGGCCCTGAATCCCCTGGCGGTAGATGTTCAGATAGGGCCAGCGGGCCAGCTCCAGCAGCGGGCCCCAGGCCCAGCGGGGATGGCGCAGGGCCCCATGGGCCAGGAGCCAGGGCCCCAGCAAGGGGCTTAGCAGCAGCGCCAGCACAGCCAGGTTGATCGCCGCCAGCCTGGCTTTGGGGCCCCAGGCTTGGGGTTTTGAGGGGGGTGGGGGCTGGGCTGTCAAGGGTTTACCCCCAGGCTGCGGACCACGGCCTCCGCCAGTTGTTCGGGCCTTGGCAATACCTGGTTAGGAATGGGCCCTGAGCTTGCCCGGGTCCAGGGGGTCCCCAGGGCTTGGGCCAAGGCCTGGGGATCTCCACTGGGGAATAACTGATGGGGGGCTTCCCCCAACAGATCCCGCCCGCAGCCCGGATGGTCACTGGCTAGCACCCGTAGGCCAAATTGCAGGGCCTCATTCACCACCAGCCCCCAGGTTTCCCCTTGCACCGAAGGAAACACCAGGGTGTCGGCAACGGCGTAAAAACGCCCCAGCTGCGACTGATTCTGAAAGCCCACAAACCGGCTACGACCAGGCAGCACGGCTTCGATGGCCGCGGCTAAGGCCTCCCTCAAAGGGCCATCCCCCACCACCACCACCCAAAGCTGCCTTTGGCGTTCCGGTGGCAGCAGTGCTAGGGCCTCGGCCAGCAGCAGCGGCCCCTTCACCGCGGTGATTTTGCCCACACTCAGCAGTACCTCTGCGGTTGCTGGGATCTGCAGGGCCCCGCGCAGTTGGCTGCGCTGGGGCGTCCAGTGTTCCATTTGCCCCTGGAAGTACTCCACATCCACGGCAAAGGGCACCGGCTGGCGGCGGCGGGCCGGCACCCCTAGGCGGGTGAAGTGGTCATTGGAATCGCTGCCAATCGGGAATACATGGGCAAAGAGTCGGTAGTAACACCGCAAAAGCAGATCCTTCAGCAAACTTTTCCAGGCCGGCCGCCGGAAGGCCCGGTCGGTGCCATCGGCCCGCAGCAGTAGCCGCTGGCCTCGGGCCGCCAGCAGCAGGCTGCTGGCGGTGATGAATAGGGGGCTGTAGGCAAAGATCAGCACCGCATCGGCGCCCCAGGCTCTGATCTGCCGGCAGGCCTTCCCGGCCAGGGGCAGCCCCTGCCGACCACTGCCAAGGGCCGCCAGGGGGCCATGGCTTAGGAACTGATGGGGGAAGCCTTGGCTGGGGGAGCTATCCCAGGCAAAGGCCACGCCGAAATCAGGGTCATGGCTGGGGATCAGGCCATGGTCACAGCCAAAGAACACCATCAGCTCCACCCCTTCGCAGGCGGCAAGGGCCAGGAACACGGGCTTGAAATACTGCACCGGATGGGTGAGCAGCACCGCCAGCCGCAAGGGGGGGGCGCTCATCGGCCCCCTAAGGGCTTGGCACAGAGCCGCCGGGCCAGTGCCACCGCGGCCAGCCGATGGCCGTTGGCATTCCAATGGCCCAGGCCGGGTTGCTGGCCCGGGAAGCCATGCAGGCTCAGGCCCTGGGCATCCGCCTGTTGTTGCAGCGTTGGCGCCAGGGGGAAATAGGTAATTCCCAGGGGTTGCAGTAGCGATTCCAGCTGCTGTTCCCTGGCAAACGGTTTGGCGGGCCTTTGGCGGCGGTTGGGCCACACCTGCTCTGGGCTGGTGAGGCTGATCACGATCAGTTGTGCCCCTGCGGCTTGCACTTCCTGGTTCAAGCGCTTGATCAGAGCAGCGGTTAGGGCCCAGCCGCTGGGGCTAGCGGGGGCTACCGGTGGCGGCCCAGGTGGCAGCCCTTTCTTGCTCGTGTCAGGTCCGAGCTGGGGGACAGCGGGGTTGGCGGCCCGATTCTTGGCCGCATTCAGCAACTGCACCAACCGGCTGTGCTCCACCAGCCAGTTGAGGCTGCGACCTGGCCAGCTCTGGCGAAAGCGGCTGGCGGGCGATTGGCGGAAGCTGTTGTCGAGCTGCAGTTTTCCGCTGGGATCGAGCTGAAACACCGGTCGGTCATCCCTGGCTCTGGGGGTGTTGTCGTCGATGTCGTTGCCCAGGAAGATGGCCAGCAGTACCAGCTGCGGTTGGCTTTGGCGCCCATTGGTTTGCCAGGTGAGCAGCTCCTGGCCGGTGCCGTAGGCCCCCACCCCAAAATTCAGCAGCTCGATGCCTTTGGGGTAGGCGGCCGTAAGGGGGCAAGGACGGGTGCCGTTCACCTGGTTCTGCAGTTGCTGCCACCAGGTTTGGTTTTGGTTCACCTGGAAGGCCTCGCTGAAGGAGTCCCCCAGCACCGCCACCCGCAGGACCCCGGTTATCGGCTCGGCACTGTGATCCCGGTCGCGGAAGCCAGCCCGGTTGATGCTCACCCAACCACTGCCCTCCTGGGTCCACCGGCCCTGGGCACCGGGCCGGTGGCTGAAGCCCCTTATGGGGTCGTAGCGGTAATAGGCCGGGCGGGCGATGCCCGCCAGCCGCAGGCCCCCCTCGGCCAGCAGCAGCAGGATCACCATCACCCCGAGGTTGATGGCCAGCAGCCGGGCGAGGGGAAGTAGGCGGTTCAAGGCAGGCGGCCTCAAACTTGGGTTCTGAACACAGTAGTAATCACCACTGATCTCATCAGAACAAGGTGTAAATGAAGGGTGCCAGGGCCGACCCGTGGGTCAATACCACCAGGGCCCCCAATAACACCAGGGTGAGGATCAGGGGCAGCAGCCAGAACTTCTTGCGTTCATTGAGAAATCCCCAGAGGTCGCCAAGAAGTTCGAACAGGGCATCCATCGCTTAAAAGGGCTTGTGCTCAGAAGGGCTTGGCCATGTGACTGCCGGGACGCACCCGTGAGGGCAAACGGTAGCTGGCCGCCGCCGGATCCAGCCGCCGCCGCAGGGGGTCGTGACCCCGGGCCCGCATCACTGCCCCCATTGGTGTGAATACCCCGTAGAACATCGCAGTGAGAATGATGCGACTGTTGATCGCACCTAGGACTAGGCCAAGCCGCATCCAGAGCCGTTCCAGCGGCCCCAGGCTGCGGGGCGCTAGCAGCGCCAGAACCACCAACAGGCTGTTCACCAGCCATAGCCAAAGGGGGGCCGGGTGATGCCGCAGCCATGGGCCCAGGATCCCGAAGATCACCGTGAGACCTCCGGCCAGCACAAAGCCAAATTCACGGAGTTGGGCTGGGCTTTTGCGGGGATGGGTCATGGGGCCTGCAGAGAGGAGTGAATCTGATGACGCCTTTCAGGGGGAACGGCGAGGAAGTCGTTAAGGCCACCTGGATGCTGCCAAGGAAGCAATTTTGCCTGCTTAGACAGGCGGTAAATCGTAAAACTGTGATTTGATAAATGCTGAAGGGTCTGAACGCATTGTTCCAGGGAGGTATGGTCCAGCGCTTCAAAGTAAATGAGTGGTCGCTTGGTGCTTCCTAGAAGATTTTGGGCCCCTTCAAAGACAGCATATTCGTGGCCCTCCACATCGATTTTGATGAAATCAGGGTTACCGTATTGAGCACAAAGATCGTCGAGACGCATTGCCTCGACGCTGATCGTATGGGCTGGGGCTTGGACCGTTTCCAGGGAGGAGCGCTCCAAACAATCTGTTTCCATGAAGGGCAGGTTTCCAGCGCTGTTTGAGATCGCAATATTTAGGGATTTAATCCTTTCGTTGAACGCCGTGTTGCGTTGCAATTGTTGAAAGGATCTAGGCGAAGGTTCTAGCGCAATGACTTTGCCTGCCTCGCCGGTGAAATGGCAGAATAGGATGGAGAGATAGCCAATATTTGCACCAATATCTAAGACGAAGTCCCCTTCGCAAATTAGTTTGCTTAGTAGTTCGTCGGCTGCTTCTTGATGGGGAATGCAGCCATGGCGAAGAAACTGTGTGTAGACAGGTTCCCTCAAGTCGGCCCTGAGGTTGCCCCCTGGCACTGTTTTCAGCGGAATCGAATGGTCCCAAAGAGCTGAATCATTCTTTGCGGCTAAAGCCACAATTTTCCAGTGGCCATAGGGGCTGAGCTGGGCAGCTTTGAGCAGAATTCGGCTGGAAAGTTTCATCGATTTATTGCTTCATGGGTGTATCTATTAATCCAATGCAAAGGTGTCTTGCCAGCGCTCGCTGTCGGCGAAGTGGGGCTGTTCGCTTTTTAACAGCAGGGTGTTGCCAATTACCAGGACATCCATCTCCGTGCGCATGAAGCAGCGGTAGGCATCGGCCGCCGTACACACGATTGGTTCACCGCGCACATTGAAGCTGGTGTTTACCAGCACCGGGCAGCCCGTAAGCGCCTCAAAAGCCCTGAGCAGACCGTGGTACCGGGGGTTGGTGTCCGCATGGACGGTTTGGATGCGGGCGGAGTAATCCACGTGGGTCACCGCCGGCAGCGATGAGCGGGGCACGTTGAGCTTGTCGATGCCAAACAGGGCCTCTTGCTCCTGGGTCATGGCCCGGCGGTGTTGGGGCTGTACCCCCGCCACCAGCAGCATGTAGGGGCTGGTTTGGCCCGGCTCCAGTTCAAACCAGTCGCTGGCCTTCTCTGCCAGCACTGAAGGGGCAAAGGGCCGGAAACTCTCGCGGTATTTGATCTTCAGGTTCATCACGCTTTGCATCTTTGGGGAGCGCGGATCCCCCAGGATTGAACGGCCCCCCAGGGCCCGGGGGCCAAATTCCATCGGCCCCTGGCACCAGCCCACCACCTGGTCAGCGGCCAGCAGCCGGGCCAGCTCCGGCAACAGTTCCCGGTCGGGCAGTTCTCGGCCCACGGCCCCCTGCTCCTGCAGCACGGTGGCGGTGCTGGCGGAATCGAGGTTGGGCCCCAGGTAGCTGCCCTTTTGCCGATCCCGCAGGCCCGTGCCCTGGAGGCTCGGCCGCGGCGCATTTTCGTGGCGGTGCCATACCGCCAGGGCGGCCCCGAGGGCACTGCCGGCGTCACCGGCGGCGGGCTGGATCCAGATCTGTTGGAACGGGCCCTCCCGCAGCAGGCGACCGTTGGCCACGCAGTTCAGGGCCACACCCCCGGCTAGGCAGAGGTTGGCCAGGCCGGTTTCGGCCTGCAGGCTGCGGGCCAACTGCAGCACCAGATCTTCAGTGACCACCTGAATCGAGGCCGCCAGGTCCATGTGGCGTTGGTCCAGGGGTGATTCCGGTGCCCGTGGGGGTGCCCCAAACAGCTGGTGGAAGGGTTCGGCGGTCATGGTGAGACCACTGGCGTAATTGAAATAGCGCTGGTTCAGCCGGAAGCTGCCGTCGGGCTTTATGTCCAGTAACTGCTGGCGGATTGCATCTACAAACAACGGACGCCCATAGGGGGCCAGGCCCATCAGCTTGTATTCGCCCGAATTCACCTTGAAGCCGCAGTAGTAGGTGAAGGCGGAATAGAGCAGCCCCAGGGAATGGGGAAAATCCAGCTGCCAGAGGGGCTTTAGCTCCGCCCCTTCACCCACCCAGGCGGAACCGCAGGCCCATTCCCCCACCCCATCGAGACAAAGCACGGCCGCTTGATCAAAGGGGCTGGGGTAGTAGGCGGCGGCGGCATGGGCCTCGTGGTGTTCGGTGAAGAGCAGGGGAGGCAACTGTTTCACCCGGCAGCCCGCCAGCTCCGCCAGTTCGCGCCGCAGCACGCTTTTTAGGTAGAGCTTTTCCTTCAGCCACACGGGCATCGCCTTGAGGAACGACCGCAGCCCCCGGGGGGCCGTAGCCAGATAGGTTTCCAGCAGCCGTTCAAAAGTGAGCAGCGGCTTTTCGTAGAACACGATCCGGTCGAGTTCCGTTAGCGCAACGCCCGCCTCCCCCAGGCACCAGCGGATGGCCTGGGCTGGAAAGGCTGGGTCGTGTTTTATGCGTGTAAAACGTTCCTCCTGGGCGGCGCAGCGGATGTCGCCGTCTAGCACTAGGGCCGCCGCACTGTCGTGGTAGTAGGCGGAGAGGCCGAGGATCTTCATGGCTGTGGAGTGTGGCAGAGCTGGGGGCTGGGATCCAGGGGTAGGGCGCCGCGGGCAAGGAGCACCAAGCGGATGGTTTTGATCAGGATCAGCCCATCCAGCAGTGGATTGCCGTTACGTAGGTAATAGAGGTCGTAGCTGAGTTTCTCCCGGGCATCCTCCACGCTGGCGCCATAGGGGTGGCATACCTGGGCCCAGCCACTAAGGCCCGGTCGCAGCCAGTGGCGCAGCCGGTAGTGGGGGATGGCCCTTTCCAATTCGTCTTCAAATTCTGGCCGTTCCGGCCTGGGCCCGATCAGGCTCATGTCGCCGCGGAGCACCGCCCATAGCTGAGGTAGTTCATCAATCCGAGTGCGCCGCAACCAGTGGCCCAGGGGGGTGATGCGGGCATCGCCGCGGCTGGCCCAGCGGGCCCCTGCCTGTTCCGCATCCACCCGCATGCTGCGCAGTTTGGCCAGGGTGAAGGCCTGGCCATAGAGCCCTGATCTCACCTGGTGATAGAGCACCGGCCCCCCATCCTGGAGTTTGATCAGCAGGGCCGCCAGCAGCAGCAGGGGGGCGGTGACCAGCAGCAGGCTGCCGGCCGCCACCACATCGGCACTGCGTTTCAGCCGCCAGCTGAACCTTCCCGGTTGCAGTTGAAAACCTTCCCCCAGCAGCAGGGTTTCGTGGCAGAAAAGCTCCGGCGGCACCCGTTGCAGTTGTTCTTCGCACCATCCCACCAGGGTGGTGCAGGGCAAGCCCTGGCTGCGGGCCAGCATTAGGCCTGAAAGCTTCTCCAGGCTGAGGGCCAACCGTTCGCTCAGCGCCACCCCCTGAAAGGCGCCTAGGGCCTCAGCGCTGCACTGCTCCAGTTGCTCCAGGCTCCAGAGGGTGGGTTGCGGCGCCCGCCGCAGATTTACTAGTACCGCTTGTTCCGTTTCGCTGGCCACCAGCAGCCAGCAGCGATGGTCTGCCGCCCGCAGCAGCAGCAGCCGTTGGCCCGCCCAGGAACCGAGGCCCGCCAGCAGCAGAAAGGGCAGTTGCTGGCTGCGCAACCCCGTCACCGTGACCGGTAGGCCCAGCAGCCAGGAGCCCCCCAGCACGGTGGTGAGCAGTAACCCCGTGAGCAGTAGTAGTAGCAGCACCCGGTTTGGCCGCCGCTGTCTCCGCTCAGAGGGCTTGGAATAGCGGCCGATCAGGTAAGACAAGGCCAGCCACAGCCCCAGGTAACTGGGCATGGCCAGACCCCCTTGGGGCCAGTTGCCGTGATGCCACTGGTACACCAGGCCATAGCTGAGCGGCACCACCAGGGCATCCCAGCCGGCTGAGGCCAGTAGCGGCAGCCGTTCCTGGAGCCAGGGGGCACGCAATTGCATTAGCGCCCCTGGGCCAGGGCCTCGGGCAGGCCAGCTATCACTTGTCCCAATCCCTGGGCCAGGGGAATGCTTGCTTGCCACCCCAGGTCCCGCAGCTTTGTCACATCCAGCAATTTGCGGGGGGTGCCATCGGGCTTGCTGCTGTCCCAGCGGATTTCCCCCTGGTAGTTGAGGCTGGTGGCCACCAGGGCAGCCAATTCTTGAATCGTTAGGTCGCTGCCGGTGCCCACGTTGAGAAATTGCAGTGCTTGCCCGTGGTCGTCTTTAGGGGCATTGGTGGCGGCGGGATCCCAGTGCTCCAAACAAAACAGCGCCGCTGCTGCCAGATCGTCCACATGCAGGAATTCCCGCCGCGGGGTGCCCGTACCCCAGCAGAGCACCTCCGGGGCCCCCGTTTGCTGGGCTTCCCAGAAGCGCCGGATTAGGGCGGCGATCACATGGCTATGGCTGGGGTGGTAGTTGTCTCCCGGTCCATAGAGGTTGGTGGGCATCAGGCTGATCGCATCAAAGCCGTGCTGTTGGCGTAGGGCCCGGCACAGTTCGATGCCGGCGATCTTGGCGATGGCATACCACTCATTGGTGGGTTCCAGGGGCCCGCTGAGCAGCGACTCCTCCCGGATCGGTTGCTCTGCAAATTTCGGATAGATGCAGCTGCTGCCTAAAAACAACAGCCGTCGCACGCCGCTGCGCCAGGCGCTTTCGATCACATGGTTCTGGATCTTGAGATTGTCGAGCAGGAAGTCGGCTGGGTAGCTGGCATTGGCCAGGATTCCCCCCACCTTGGCGGCGGCCACCACCACCACCGTGGGCTGGTGCGCAGCAAACCATTGCTCTACGGCTCCAGGATCCAGCAGGTTGAGTTCCTGGCGGCTGGCGCTGAGTAGGGCCCCCCCCGCAGCTGCTGAGCCGTAGCCAGCCCTGCTGAGCGCCCGGCAGATGGCTGAGCCCGCCATGCCCCGGTGGCCCGCCACATAGATGCGATCGCTGGGGCTGATCACTCCTGGGCCGCCCCCACCACCGAGAAACCCTTGCGTTTCAGATAGGCCTCTTTCTTAGCCTCTTCCCGGTCTTGGTCAATCATTTCGGCCACGAGTTCCTCCAGGGTGGTGGTGGGGGTCCAGCCCAACTTCTCGTGGGCTTTGCTGGGGTCCCCCAAGAGGGTTTCCACCTCGGCGGGCCGGAAATAACGGGGATCGATTTTTACCACCACGGCGCCGCTGTCGGCCCGGGTGCCGATTTCCTCTAGCCCTGAGCCCTTCCAGTGGATGGCGGGGCCGTCCCCCTGGCCCCAGCCCAGCCGCCTGGCACTTAATTCAATGAAACGCCGCACGCTTTCCTGGCGGCCGGTGGCGATCACGTAGTCCTCGGGTTGCTCCTGTTGCAACATCCGCCATTGCATCTCCACGTAGTCGCGGGCGTGGCCCCAGTCCCGCAGGGAATCGAGGTTGCCCATAAATAGGCATTGATCGAGGCCGGCATCGATGCGGGCTAGCCCCCGGGTGATCTTGCGGGTCACGAAGGTTTCGCCCCGGCGGGGACTTTCGTGGTTGAACAGCAGACCGTTGCAGCAATACATCCCGTAGCTTTCGCGGTAGTTCACCGTGATCCAGTAGCCGTAGAGCTTGGCTACGCCGTAGGGACTGCGCGGATAGAAGGGGGTAGTTTCCTTTTGGGGGATTTCTTGCACCAGGCCGAACAGCTCTGAGGTGCTGGCCTGATAGATCCGGGTCTTCTGGGTTAGTCCCAGCAGTCGCACCGCTTCCAGGATCCGCAGGGTGCCGAGGCCATCACAGTTGGCCGTGTATTCCGGCTCCTCAAAGCTCACGGCCACATGGCTTTGGGCGCCAAGGTTGTAGATCTCATCGGGCTGCACCTGCTGGATGATCCGGGTCAGGTTGCTGCTGTCGGTGAGGTCCCCGTAGTGCAGTTTCAGGCGGGGATCCGGCTCGTGGGGGTCTTGGTAAAGGTGATCAATGCGACTGGTGTTGAAGCTGCTGGCCCGGCGCTTGATGCCATGTACCGCATAGCCCTTTTCCAGCAGTAATTCCGCCAGGTAGCTGCCGTCCTGGCCGGTGATGCCGGTTATCAAGGCCGTCTTTGCCATGGTCGCCCCTACCTGGCCCTGCAGTGTATGGGCGACAATGCCGCCCATACACTGCAGCTCACCCATGGCGTTGGCCCCCGTGCGCACCATTTGCTGCATCGGGGCGGGCTACGTGGGCGGGCCAACGATGGCGGTGATCGCCGATCACTGTCCCCAGATTCAGGTCACCGTGGTGGACCTGAATGCAGCGCGCATCGCCGCTTGGAACGATCCAGATCTGACTCTTTTGCCGGTGTATGAACCCGGGTTGGATGCGGTGGTGGGCCGGGCCCGGGGCCGCAACCTCTTTTTCAGCATCGATGTGGTTGGGGCCATCGCCAACGCCGACATGGTGTTTCTTTCCGTGAACACCCCCACCAAAACCCGGGGGGTGGGCGCTGGCCAGGCCTCAGACCTGCGCTGGATTGAGGCCTGCACCCGCCAGGTGGCGGAAGCGGCCCAGGGGCACACGATTGTGGTGGAAAAGAGCACCCTGCCGGTGCGTACCGCCGAAACGGTGCAGGCGATCCTGGCGGCGGCCCCGGCCGGCAAAACTTTTTCCGTGCTCTCTAACCCTGAGTTCCTGGCTGAGGGCACTGCCATCACAGATCTGGAGAACCCAGATCGGGTTTTGATCGGTGGCAATGATCTTGAAAGTATTGATGCCTTAGCGGCGATCTATGGCCAATGGGTACCGGCGGAACGGATCTTGCGCACCAATCTTTGGAGCAGTGAACTCTCCAAGCTCACGGCCAATGCCTTCTTGGCCCAGCGGATTTCTTCGATCAATTCGATTGCGGCCGTTTGTGAGGCCACCGGCGCCGATGTTCGCGAGGTGGGTAAGGCGATCGGTACAGATTCACGGATTGGGGCCAGATTTCTGCAGAGTGGCCCTGGCTTTGGCGGAAGTTGTTTTCAGAAAGACATTCTTAATCTTGTTTATCTGTGTGGTCACTATGGCCTAAAGGAGGTGGCTAATTACTGGCAACAGGTGGTGGAACTAAACAGCTGGCAGCAGCAGCGCATTGCCCGCCTGGTGGTGCAGAAATTATTTAATACGGTTTCAGGCAAGCGCATTGCCCTCTTGGGTTTTGCCTTCAAGGCAGACACCAATGACACCCGGGAATCCCCAGCCATCTGCATCGCTAAGGAGCTGTTGGAGGAGGGGGCCCAGCTGGCGATCCATGACCCCAAGGTGGATTCAGGCCAGATCCAGCAAGACCTGGGCCAGCCCCCGGCCCCTGGCGAAGGCCAGTGGTTGGCAGCTATTGATCCCCTCGAGGCCTGCCGCGGCGCCGATGCCGTAATGATCCTCACCGAGTGGAACAGTTTTCGGTACCTGGATTGGCCGGCCCTGGCGGCGGTAATGCGGCGGCCGGCCTGGTTATTTGACGCCCGCGCCATCGCCGATGCCGCCGCCGCCCGGGCGGCGGGCCTGCAGGTGTGGCGGGTGGGGGAAGGTTGAGTTGGCCCGCTGATTTGCGCCTGATATTTCGTTGGCGCCAGCTAAGACCTTTCCCCCAAGGAATTCAGAATTCCAGTCCAGCCCAGTTCTATCGCCGGAGTTTTCCATGAGCCTTCGTCATTTGGTTACCGGCGGCGCCGGCTTTGTGGGTTCCCACCTGGTGGATCGCCTGATGGAGGCGGGCCAGGAGGTGATCTGCCTAGATAACTATTTCACCGGCCGCAAGGAAAATATCCGCCAGTGGATTGGCCATCCCAATTTCGAGCTGATCCGCCACGACGTAACCGAACCAATCAAACTCGAGGTGGATCGCATCTGGCACCTGGCCTGTCCAGCTTCACCGGTGCATTACCAGTTCAATCCGATTAAAACCGCCAAAACCAGCTTCCTAGGCACCTACAACATGCTGGGCCTGGCCCGGCGGGTGGGGGCGCGCCTGCTGTTGGCCAGCACCAGTGAGGTGTATGGCGATCCCGAGGTGCATCCCCAGCCGGAAAGCTATCGCGGCTGTGTAAATACCATCGGCATTCGCTCCTGTTACGACGAGGGCAAACGCATCGCTGAAACCCTTTGTTTTGATTATCGGCGCATGCACGGCACCGAGATTCGGGTGGCGCGGATCTTCAATACCTATGGCCCGCGCATGCTGGAAAATGACGGTCGGGTGGTGAGTAATTTCATTGTGCAGGCCCTGCGCGGCGAACCGCTCACCCTCTACGG
>Ga0114979_10001740_pt1 | contig 14687 bp, 11 predicted proteins | sample S_140625_EF_Meta_FD_87315 | JGI IMG/M metagenome (GOLD analysis project Ga0114979, IMG submission 87315) | Freshwater microbial communities from Lake Simoncouche, Canada to study carbon cycling - S_140625_EF_MetaG | ecosystem: Environmental > Aquatic > Freshwater > Lake | place: Lake... | reverse complement strand
TATATTCTATTTAGTAATGTCTAACATAATAAATCATTTTTCCTAAATTTAATAGTAATAATAGAGTATACTAATACTTAAATTCTAATAATTTTTTCAAATTTACTAATAAAATTATCTATTGTACCATTATTAATTAGTATTATATCATAAGGAATATTCATATATTCTAATTCAGATATATGAGATTCAACTTCATCTGTACAGATGTTTGAAGGTCTTATAATTCTAATAATTCTAATATCATCAACCTTAATATTTGGTATGTTTAATAACATATCATATTCGTGCATAAATCGAAGATCACTAATAACTATTTTTTCCTCAATATCAATATTACTTATGTAATTCTTCAAAGTATTTGCAAAGAAGTTTTTTTTTATATTTGGTAATAATTCTTGTATTTTATCTTGCATTATTTCGGTTCCTATAAATTGTAAAGCTGCTCGTGGGGTTATACCCCAATTTGCATCAATAGTATCTTTTTTGTTATTACCATTATCTTTCCCAATTCCAACCTGTTCATCATCAAAATTAAATAAAGCTTTCACAGCAAGTTTTAAAGGGGTTGCAAAAGAAACTCTATTATAGTTATAATTGTTTACTAGATGGTCTGCTAATAAATCTTTACCACTTCTCTTTGCACCACAAATCGCAATAATTTTAGGCATTTTATTTGATATATTTGCAGACATATTAGAATATATTATTAAAATATAATAATAATAATATTATCATTTTTTTTATATAAAATAATATCATTTAAAAAAAATAAAAATTGATATTTAAGAATTAATTAGTAATTAAATACAAATAATAATGTTTTCTAACCTTTGCTGGGATATTCTTGACATTTATTTTCAAAAGGGTGGTTCTCCTGAATCATCTAATCAGTTAGTAAAGCATCAAATTGATAGTTATAATAAGTTTATAGATATCACATTAGGACAAATTATTGGCGGTTTTAATCCGATTAAGGTTAAAATTACTAATCAAAAACCAGAACTGCCTGAAAATACTTACAATATATCTATCAATATTCTTCAACCAAGTATTGTAAAACCAAATTATCAACTTCAAGATGGAACCCAAAATATTATGACACCATATATTGCACGTATGAATAATATGACATATTCTAGTGGTATATATGTTAATGTTCATATTTCCACAGAAATTACAAATAAAAATGGAATGACAGAAAAATTTGATAAAACTGTAAATGGTGTTTATATTGGAAAAATCCCGATTATGGTTCGTTCTAAATTGTGTGTTCTTAGTCAAATGCAAGGGATATGTGAAGAGAATAAGAATGAATGTATATATGATTTTGGTGGTTATTTTATTGTTAATGGGAATGAGAAAGTTTTAATTTCACAAGACAGAATTAATGAAAATAAAGTTCTTGTTTTTCATCCAAATAATAACGCAGAAGGATTGTATGCAGAAATTCGCTCTATGTGTGATTCATCATATTTACCACCTAAAACAACATGTTTAAATATGAGTGGGAAATTAAATCATATGGGACGTATTATTCGCATAAATACATCATTTATTAGATCAGAGGTCCCTATATTTGTAATATTTCGTGCTCTTGGTATTATTAGCGATAGAGAAATTATTACTCATATTGTATATGATACAGATAATGATAAAAATCAACGAATCATTAATGAACTCATGGCGTGTTGCGAAGATGCTTGTGATATTAAAACACAGGAACAAGCAGAAAATACATTAATTAAGATTATGATTGGAGTTAATAAGAATAACGATCATGAAACTAATAAAAAGCAACTTCATAATAATCTTATTAATGATTTTCTTCCTCATGTTGGAAAATCTTATAGACGTAAAGCATTATATGTTGGTTATATCATTCGCAAAATGATTCGCATATATTTAGGATATGATACATATGATAATCGCGATTCCTATATTAATAAACGTGTAGATACTCCAGGAGTATTGATGAGTAATTTATTCAGACAGTGTTATGGCAAAATGACAAAGGAATTAAAGATTGCAATTGAGAAAGAACTTAATTTATGGCGTGGGAATGCTAATATTCCTATATCTAATATAATTTCAGACATTAGTATTCATAGATTTTTCAAGCAATCTCTATTGGAATCTTGGATTAAATATTCGCTTTCTACAGGAAATTGGGGTATCAAAAGCATAGGAACATTTCAAAATATTAAGCAAGGGGTATCACAAGTTCTTAATCGTATGTCTTATGCTAGTACATTATCACATCTAAGACGTATTAATACTGCTATGGAAAAAAATGGAAAATTAGTTCAACCACGCAAATTAGATAATTCACAGATTGGGATGATATGTCCCGCGGAAACACCAGAAGGAAGTTCTGTTGGGTTAGTTAAGAATATGGCACTTAGCACAAATATCTCGATTGCGATGAATAGTACGCATATTCGTAGAATTTTGGTAAATTTAGGTGTTATTATATATGATGATTCATATGATATGAAAAATCCCGAAAAATCACCAATCGAATATTTAAAGAATATGGGTAACGAAGATAATGTATATATTATGGTTAATGGAGATATTATTGGTTATTATACTAATCCTGATAAATTATATTCAACATTAAAGCATTATAAACGTAGTGGTATTGTAAGTCCGATGACTTCAATAGTATGGAATATACAGAAGTCATGCATAATTATTAGCACAGAAGCAGGAAGAATGTACATACCTCAATATATTGTAGATATTGATCCAGAAACTAATAAGCGTGTACTAAGGATTGAAAGAATATTAAAAAGGAAAAACATTAGTTGGAAAGAATATATTGCAGATAAACATTTCAATTATTTTATAGTACCCAACGAAGTGTCTAAAAACCAAGATGATCCAGAATCTTATTTAGACGAAGAAGGATTTATTGAATATATGGATTGTGAAGAAATAAATAATGCGATGATCGCTACATTTCCCGAAGATTTGAACGAGGGAATTAAAGGAACTGCATTACCTCCATTTTATACACACTGTGAACTTCATCCTAGTTTAATGAATGGAATACTTGGTGTTAATATTCCATTTAGTGATCATAATCAATCCCCGAGAAACTGCTATCAATGTGCGATGGGTAAACAAGCATTAGGAGTATATATGAGTAATTTTAATAAGCGAATAGATACGATGGGTAATATTTTAAATTATCCTCAAAAATCTTTAGTATATACTAAACTATCTAAATATACGATGGCGCATAAATTACCATCAGGTGTAAATGCGATTGTTGCAATTATGACACATACTGGATTTAATCAAGAAGATAGTATTATGGTTAATCAATCTGCACTTGATAGAGGACTATTTACAAGCACATATTATAAAGCGATGAGAGATGTATGTAATAAGAATCATAGCACAGGAGAAGAAGAAATATTTACAAATCCCATTAATATTTCATCACAAAAACCTTATTCATATGAGAAATTAAATGAAGATGGATTTGTATCTAAAAATACATATGTTAATGGGAATGATGTAATAGTAGGAAAAGTTATGCCTAAGAAGGCAAATGGTGTAATTACATATCAAGATAGTAGTTTAACGATGAAAGCTAATGACGATGGATATATTGATATGAATTATAATGGTATTAATAGCGAAGGTTATAAGTTTTGTAAAGTTCGTGTTCGCAAAAATAGGAAACCTGAGATTGGTGATAAATGCGCAAGTTGTAGTGCACAAAAAGGAACTATTGGAATGATATATAGACATCAAGATATGCCCTTTACTAAAGATGGGATTGTTCCAGATATTATTATGAATCCGCATGCAATCCCATCGCGTATGACAATTGCCCAATTAATGGAATCTATTATGGGGAAAGCGTGTTGTCATATTGGTGCATTTGGTGATTCTACTCCATATACGGATTGTTCTGTAGAAGGAATTACTAAGGTATTAGAAATGTCTGGTATGGAAAAATATGGAAATGAAATCTTATATAATGGGAGAACTGGAGAGCAAATACATACGGATATATTTATTGGACCTACATATTATCAAAGGTTAAAGCATATGGTATCAGACAAGATCCACTGTCTAACAGAAGACCATGAAGTATTAACAAGTGATGGTTGGAAGTTTATTAATAATATTACAACTGATGATAAGGTTGCAGTTCTCAAAGAAGATAAACTAGTCTATGAAAATCCAAGTGAAGTTCATAGTTATCCAAATTATTCTGGGATTATGTATAATATTAGCAATTCACAGATTGACTTAAATGTAACAGGAGAACACAAGATGTATATTAAATATCATAATATTATTAATAATAATAATACCAATAATATATACTTATTAGAAAAAGCAAATAATATTATTGGAGAATGTGTAAGATATAAAAAAGATTGCATATGGGATGCTCCTGACTATCAGTTTATGATACCTGGAAGCGATAAGGAGATTAATATGGAAGCATGGTTGCATGTTCTTGGCAATTGGATTATTAAGGATTGCGATGAAAAGATTATATATAAGTTTGGAACACATTATAACACAGAGCATACTCAAAAAATAATCGATTACTTGTTTAGTATCTATACAGATAAAACACGACTGCCCGAGTGGGTATGGAAATTGAGTAGTAAGCAAGTTAAAATACTTATAAAGTCGATGATTGCAACAAATATGACAACAGAAAATTATAAATATGATAATATGTTCTGTACTAAATATGAAAGTTTAGCAGATGATATGATGCGTCTATGTATTCATGCAGGTTGGAGTGGTATTAAAAGTATTTACAAAGAAAATATTTGGAAAATTACCATAATTAAACATATGAATAATCCATATGTTAATAATATTAAGAAAGAGAAAAAGCACAAAGAGCAAGCATATAATTATACAGGTGCTGTATATTGTATTAGTGTATCAACAGAAGTATTTATGGTTAGACGTAATGGCAAGTCTGTGTGGACTGGAAACTCAAGAGGTTCAAATGGTCCTATAGTAATGTTAACAAGACAACCAAGTGAAGGACGTGCAAGATCTGGAGGATTGCGATTAGGAGAAATGGAAAGAGATTGCTTTATTGCGCATGGAACTTCAAATTTTCTGTCAGAGAGGATGCTTCATGTATCGGATAATTATAGGGTATTTATTTGTAAAAAGTGCGGGATGCATGCAAATGTTAATACTGAAAAAAGTATATATAGTTGTAAGTATTGTAAAAATAATACTGATATTGCACAAGTTAGGATGCCATATGCATTTAAATTATTAAATCAAGAATTATATACGATGAATATTATGATGAGGTATGTATGTAATTAAAATTATTATATAAAATAATAAACCCTTACAATATTATATAATGAAATATTATTATGTATATAAAACATTTATATTATTTTTAATTTTTTATACATGCAATAGTCATGTTAATAATGAATTATTAAATAAAAACATATGCAAACAATTTAATAAAACCGAATATTATTTATTTAATAAAAATATAGAGTACTATATGTGCAAAAATATTGTAAAAAAAAAAAATAACCCTTATGTAGTATTATCAAAAGATATATTAAGAAAATATGTATTTATAATTAATGTTGTAGTAATATATATAATATTAAATAGTATATAAAATTTACTCTCTTATTATTTCAATAATATAATATATATAAACATTTAATATTATCATATATATTATGAGCGATAATTATAAATTATATAAGATATTAGGAGTTGATAAAAACGCTTCACAAGATGATATAAGGAGGGCATATAAGAAACTTGCATTTGAACATCACCCAGATAAGAATAAGGATAATTTAGCTGCATCTGAGGAAAAATTCAAAGAATTATCAGCTGCATATAATGTACTAAGTAATGAAACTGAACGCGCTAAATATAATGATACAGGAGATAATAATTATAATAATGGTTCAGGTCAAGAGGTTAATAGAAATCCGCATGATATATTTGAAGCATTTTTTAGAAATAGAGGTGGTCCATTTGGAGGAGGAGGCATACATTTTGAAGAAGAAATTTTTTCATTTGGAGGAGGGGGGGGAGGAGGTAATAGAGGACCTAAAAAAGCTGCATCTTTGGAAAAAACATTAGTATTTAGTCTAGATGATATTTATGAAGGTGTTAACAAGGATCTAAATATAAATATACGAAAATTTTGTACTAATTGTAATAAGAAATGTAATAAATGCGATGGGCGCGGAATTATTCAACAGATAAGAAATTTAGGAATTATGCAGCAAATATTTCAAGGGTCTTGCGAGAATTGTGATGGTTCTGGAATAATAATAGAAGGAAAACCAGAATGTAAAAGTTGTAACGGTAGAGGTTTTTTTAACAAAGATAATAAGGCGACATTAATTCTTCCTAAAGGTATAGATGAGAGTTATAAAACAGCATTCCCTGAATTAGGTGAGCAACCTAGAATACCTAACATTAAACCAGGAGATTTAATAATTCATATTAAGATCGAAGAGCATAAAAACTTCATTAGAAAGGGGAATGATTTATATTATAAAACTGATATTTCATTTATTGATTCTATTATAGGAAAAGAGATTGTTATACCTTATTTTAAAGAAAAATTAAACATAAATACAAATATATTTGGTGTTATATCAAATGGTAAGAATTATTTACTAGAAGGAAAAGGAATGCCAATATTAAATACTTCAAATAAAGGAAATATGTTTATTGAATTTAATATCAATTATCCAAAAATTAAACATAAGGATAAATGTGAAGAACTGAAAACATTACTAACAGAAGTTTTTTATTAGTAATATGTAATAAAATATCTAATATTCCATATTTCTTTTATTTTCAATAGCATATAATATATTATAAATAGGATCTAAATTAATATTTTCATTATATCCATATTTTTTAACAAAGTTTGCCAATCCTAAAGAACTTTCATCTGTTAAACTCTTGTTATCATTAGACGTTATATAATATTTATATTTTTTAGTTGCTAGTTTTTTTTTATCAATATTATAAGTTTTTTCGTTATCCTTATTATAATAATCAATAAATTTTTTCTTCTTTTCTGCTAAATCAAATATAGAAAAAGCATTACTAAATTTATTAATAGTATCTATAGGTGCAAATAATACAGAAGATATAATATTATTTTTTCCAAAAGTTATCTTTGTTTCCTCCTTAATAAAGTCATATTCCAATCTCAAAATATAATCCTTTAATATATTATTTATATTATTTACATGAACAATATAAATAATATATATATATGAATTATCGTTTTCATTTATATTTAAATCAATAATATCATTAATATCTGTGCATCTTGTCATTTTACTTGCAATACGATATACATAATCCCGATATAAAATATATAATACTATAACAATTATAATTAAGAAAAGTATATTAATTCCTATTTGATAATTTGATATTTTATTATCTGATATTGAAGAAAGTTTATTTATATAATTATCAGAATTTTTTTCAATATTTTTAAATAATGTTTGAATATCACTAATAATATATTTAATATCACTCATAATATAATGTCTTATTTATATATTATATATTATTAATTATTAATTATAAATTAATATTATATTTTTGATGCATCTTCGAGAAAATAATATAATCAATAATCGTAATAGGATAATAAGAGTTATTTGAATATCCTTTTGTAAATTTAATTAGTTCATTTGTTGTATATGAATTAATAATATTATAATTATTGTCTATTGCATAATATTTGTAATTAGCGCTGTTTATTTTTGTACTTATATCTTCAATAATATCAGAGTTCATTATATCTAAATTATAATATGTGTATTTAAAACTATCAATAAATACCTTATCATTATTTAATTCTAATGCTTTTTTTCCTTCAGTTGAATGAATTAATAAGGAATATTCTAGTGCAACCTTATTATATTCAACTAAATCATCATTATTATTAGATTTTTTATAATTTTTATCTAATATATCCTTTTCTTTTTCTAATCGTTTTATATCTTTTAGAATTGAAAGATGATCATTTATTCTATATATAAAAATATTTTCTTCCTCTTCTGTATTGCCATATTCTATATATGTAACCATTTTATTAAAGTCATATGTTATTTTGATAATAAATTCCGAAGGTTTTTTGATATTTTTTGTATTTATTATAATTATATTATAAATATATGGTGTTTCATTATAATAGTTATCTTCTATAATTTTAGAAATATTATTACATTTTGAATATTTCTTTGATCCTTTATATATTGTATCCCAATATATAAATGTGCAAACCATTATAATAATACATAAATATAATATAGAATATATTAATCTATATATATCTTTTTTTCGAGTTATAATATTAATAAGTTGGCACATAAAGTTCGCCATCACCATTATTAAAAAATATTATATTATTCTTAATATAATATTTTAATTTAATTATTAAATATAAATATAACCGATATTTGTTCTGATAGTACTTTCAACATTATCGCTTTCTGGTAAATAATCATAACTAACATCATCATCGGGGCGTACTATTTTCATATTTCTATATTTATCTGCTTCTTCTCTATGTTTTATTGATTTGAATGAATTAGTATAAAATATATTATCTCTTCTATTCTCAATATATTGATCAGTAAAATTATAATCAATATGTGTAGTATACAGTTTATTTGGTTGCTTATTAGCTTGCTTATTAGCAAAATTCTCTTTGCATCTTTTCTGTGCTTCTTCATATTGTTGAGGAGTTAATACAGATTTAAAAATATTGAGCACAAAATTCTGAACATCTTTATTTTTATCTAATAAGGTTTTTTCAAAAAACCATTTAAAAAATCCCATTTCATTTAATTCTTTCCATGGTGATATTTGTGCAAATGGATTTGGAATAAAAAATACAATCCTATTAATCATTACGCCAATTAACCATAATATTAAAATTATTATTGTACATAATGCTACAATTGCTAACCATACATAATATGCTGTATGTAAAGGGTAAAAGTTAACAATACGATATGATATATTTGGTAATAACATAGCAGGTTGCTTCATACCGAATGTATAATCTATGAAATCTCTAACAATACTACTAATTAAAGGAAGATTAGTTAGAAAGACGATAGTTTCGATAATATAAAAAGATATTAATATAAATAAAACTAATATTGTTATATATATTACCAGGTAGATAAAATTATTTTTCATTTCTATTTAATATATTAATAGATGATTTATAAATAAAATTTTTTCTTTTTATAAATGTTACAGTAATAATTATTAACTTTAATAATGCTTTTGTAATAAATAATAACTATGTTATTACAAATATTATCATATGCATCTTCATTTTCATATCTATTGTAAATTTCATCAAATATATTCATTACCTTATCTTCAAAATATTCATCAGATCCATTTGATACTTCTTCATACCCTTGTATAATTTTTGATTGAAAAATATTTATATTTTGTTCATTAATAATACTAAGAATATTATTATTTTCTTCAAAGAAATCAATAATATCATCGTAAAATGTCATTTATTTTGAAAAATGGTTCAATATAATATATTTTATGATATATAATCAATTTTCAAAATACTAATATAAAAAACGAACATTTTCATTATTTAAAATTACTAATATAAAAAATTGATAATTAATATTATTATTAGTAAGTTTTAATAATGTCAGGTAAAAAAGTCTGCATCAATAGCACTTCTTCATATTATACCGGTAAAGAGCAATCTCCATTACATTTTGGGTTATCTGCAGAAGGTTATGAAATTAATGCTATTATGGAAGGTTTTGATAAGGAATTATGGATTGTAGAAGTAAGAAATAATAAAAAAGTTTGGACTAAAAAAGAACATATTAATAAGTTGACTTATGAAAAACCTTTAATAACTGAATCAAATGATAATATAACAGATACTACTGCAAATAGTAGTAATAATTTAATTACTCATGATAATGAAACTATTATTACTTCTAATATTGAACAGAATGCGACTAATATCAATACATCTAAAAATGACGAAAAAAATAAAGAGAAAGAGAGTAAAACAATAAAACCAACAGATTATACCTTATTTATAACATATCGTATTCACCAAATGAAGAATACATCAAGTGATAATAAGAAAAATTATGATTGTGCTAGGTATGAATGGAAAGAATATAAGAAGAAACCGGAAGAATTAAAAGTGATTATGATGGATGCATATAATTTCCAAAAAACAGATTTCAAAATAAATAAAAAATGATTAAATATTATTTAAATATTAAATATTAATAAATATAATATTAATGAATACTATATATTTTAATAAGAATAATATTATTCTTATTGATAGTAGTTATTATGTATTTCATAGATATTTTGCTACTTATAGATGGTTTTCTTTTCAAAATATAAATGTTAGTGTTGATGATATAATAAATAATGACATATTTATAACTGCTTTTTATAAACATATTAATAATGATATTAAAAAGATATGTAAAAAGTGGAATACAAATAAAGAAAATATAGTATTTTGTTTAGATTGTCAGCGTTCTGATATATGGAGAAATGACATTTATAATACTTATAAAGCAACTAGGACACAGAAAAATAATTTTAATAAAAAAATATTTAACATATTTAATGAATATATTAAATTATTAGATTTTAAATATATATCGCAAGATAGATTAGAAGGCGATGATGTTATTTATTTATCTCAAAAGATGATTAAAACACATTTAGAATCATTTAAAAATTTAGAAATTATTATTATAACAAATGATAATGATTTTCTGCAACTTGTTGATAAACATGTGCATATCTATAATATGCAGTTTAAAGAACTGATGAAGCGTGGATATAATGATCCTAAAATAGACTTATTATTTAAAGCAATTTATGGAGATAAAAGTGATAATATCCCAAAGATAGGTTCTGGAATAACAAAGGAAAAAGCATTAATGCTATCTAATATGCAAGATAGTGAAAGAGATAAATATATAAAAGATAGCGGTTATGAAGATAAATTTATATTAAATATGAAACTAATATCATTTGAAAATATACCTGAAAAATATACAGAAATATTTAGTAATAATATTAGAATGATATTAGAATAATAATAACAATATATATTATGGGTTTAAAATGTCATGAGTATTATTAAAAAAATATTAATAGAATATATACTTTTTTATAATATAAATATATATAAGAGAGATATATATTATGCTTCTAATTTTTTAATACTATCTATTTTATTTTTTTCAAGATTGGACATATAATACCATGATTTTTTTTCAGGTTCCCATCGGCACCCTAATTTTTTAACAGCATCTTTATTTTTAAAAGGTATTTTAACATAAACCTTCTTATGTATTTCAATATCTATTCCTGTATCAGTTGTTACTTTTTCTTCATTCACCTCATTATTTGCGGACATTATTTCAATATTTAGAATAGCATCTTTGTTTGCATCAGATATATTATCTTCATAATACCACTTATTACAATTTGTATCCCATTTAGCACCTAATTTTTTAATAGCATCTTTAAATTCATATTTAATATTGATATAATTTTTTTTATATGTTGTTTCTTTAATATTTGATACAAGTGTACTATCTATGCTATCTGTAATAGTAACGCCAACAGCATTATTTGCTAGTCTATCCGCTTCTGCATTTCCTAGTGAATGTTCATCATTTAAACCAGTATGTGCTTTAATATGATGTAATTCAATATATTTTTTAAATGGTTTATAAATTTCTCGAATTCTTTGAATTAATTTTAAATTTGGAGGTGTACCTCCTGTGCTAGTTTTCCATTCATTCTTATATAATTTATCTCCATAATTACCTGCGCATTTAATTACATATTCTGAATCTGTATATATATTAATTTTTATAATAGGGATTGTTTTTTCTAATTCATCAGTTACTATTTCAATAGCGCGAATTAACGCGGTTAATTCTCCTGTGTTATTAGTTTGCTTTCCGATTACACGTGCATATTCATTTCTTTCATCATTCTTTTTAAAATAAACACCATAACCTGCTTGAGCATTAATACTACCGTTGTTAATACAAGATCCGTCAATATAAATATTGATTATTTTGATTGCTTCACTCATTTTTATTTATTATATTAAATAATAAATATTATCAATTTTTATATTATGTACAATATATATATATAACTTAGTAATATATATATATATATATATTAAATATTATAATTATAACTATGGTTGAAAATATTGATAGGAATATTGAAATATATAGTAATAATGAAAGTTGGAACATCGTTAATTATAATGGCACTTTTAATATATATAATAATTCTACAAATCTAATTGGATTATGTATATCACATTCTGGAAATGTAGGTATTGGAAGCACAACCCCAAATTCAAGATTAGATATTGAAGGAGATGTTAATATACGTGGAATAGCAACAATAAGTTCTAATGTACAATTTGGAACTAACAATAATATTGCAAATAATATATATTTTATTAGAGGGGCAAGCACGCGTATAGGAATAGGAAGTTCTACACCAATTGCACCACTTGATATAGTAGGTACAGCGCATGTATCTGGTTTAATTACTGCAGATGGTGGTATATCTACAACATCAATAATAATAAATTCAGAAACTTCGATAATACCTAGTGTACAAATTGGAACTAATACAGATGAAAAATGTAATTTATATTTTATAGGGGGGGGTGAATCTAGAATAGGAATTGGAAATAAGACCCCTAATTACGCTTTAGATGTTATAGGTGATGTAAATATTACAGGTATTTATAAAAAAAATAATAGAGATATTATTCTTGATACTTCTAATTATGTTTTAAATACAAGTAATTTATTAATATCAACTGTGAATTTTAATGATATTAATGTTAGTAACTATATATCATCTACTAGTAATATTTTAATATCAACAACAAATCTTAATGATATTAATCTTAGTAACTATGTATTATCTACAAGTAATTTAATTTCATATAATATTGCTAATTTGACTACAGATATGATAATTGAAGATCAAAATGCTAGTAAAAGATTTATAGTTGATAATGTATATAATAATAATCTATCTATTAATGGAGAATTAACTTTAATATATCCAGATAATAATTCACAATTGCATCCTTCAATTAAATTAATTAAAGGAAATGCTATTGATAATAATATAGATTATAAAATATGGAGTTCTAATAATGATTTTAAAATAACATCATCATTATCATCGATAGATATAGATCGTTTTGTAATTAGTTCGAATGGTGATATAAAAATAAATGGAAATATGCATGCAACATCTTATTTATCTGGAGATATTAACATATTAAGTAAAATTTATGAAACAAGTAATATTTTGACTGCATTAGAATTGCTTAGTGACAACGCTACAAGCAATTATATTAAAACTACAAGTAATATATTACTATCAAAAGTAAACATCAATGATAGTAATAGTAGCAATTATGTGTTAGAAACAAGTAATATATTACTATCAAAAATAAATAGTGATGATAGTAATAGCAGTAATTATGTTTTAGAAACAAGTAATATATTGATAAAAAATGTTAATTTAAATGATCGTAATAGCAGTAATTATGTTGAATATACAAGTAATATTATATCTAAAAATCTTTCTTTATTGGATTGTAAATTAAAATTATTACTATTAAAGATTACATTAAATGCGAGTAATTTAACCCTAAATGATAGGAATAGTAGTAATTATGTTGTATCGACAAGTAATATTATATCTGAAAGAATAACTAAATTAACTACCGATCAGATTAATGAAAATCCTGATGCAAAAAATAGATTTATAGTTAATAATAAATATAATAGTAATCTTACAATAAATGGAGATTTAATTATAAACTCAAATTTAATAGTTTATGGCAGTAATACAAGACTAGAAACAATTGTATATACTACAGAAAATTTAGAAGTAGTAAATATTAATAATAATTCAATCGCTCTAAGTGTAAATCAAAATAATGACAGTTCTTATGATATCTTTACCGCATCAAAGAATGGTTCAGAAGTATTTAATATTACAAAGGATGGAGATGTTAATATTATTGGTTTTTATAAAAAAAATAATAGAGATGTCATAGAAGATACAAGTAATTATGTTGCATCAACAAGTAATATATTGAATGCGCGCGTAGATCTAAATGATACTAATACTAGTAATTATGTTGAATCTACTAGCAATATTTTAGCATCTTTAATATCTAAAATAAATTTTAATAGCGTTAATGATACTAATACTAGTAATTATGTTGAATCTACTAGCAATATTTTAGCATCTTTAATATCTAAAATAAATTTTAATAGTATTAATGATACTAATACTAGTAATTATGTTGAATCTACTAGCAATATTTTGGTGTCCTATGCAAATCTAAATGATACTAATACTAGTAATTATGTTGAATCTACTAGCAATATTTTGGCATCTTTAATATCTAAAATAAATTTTAATAGTATTAATGATACTAATACTAGTAATTATGTTGAATCTACTAGCAATATTTTGGCATCTTTAATATCTAAAATAAATTTTAATAGTGTTAATGATACTAATACTAGTAATTATGTTGAATCTACTAGCAATATTTT
>Ga0114979_10001738_pt1 | contig 14696 bp, 14 predicted proteins | sample S_140625_EF_Meta_FD_87315 | JGI IMG/M metagenome (GOLD analysis project Ga0114979, IMG submission 87315) | Freshwater microbial communities from Lake Simoncouche, Canada to study carbon cycling - S_140625_EF_MetaG | ecosystem: Environmental > Aquatic > Freshwater > Lake | place: Lake... | reverse complement strand
AGATGTGGATGTGGCTTTAGCACAGGTTCAACAAACTGTGACTGAAGCCCGCAACGCATCTCAAGGGCTTCAACTCATTTCTACCTTGCTTAAAAGTGTTCTTAATTGCAAAGTTATTGAAATAGAAATCTCTCGAAGATCCAATTCCATGGTCCTTGATTCTTTGGGATTATATAAAAAATGGCGCAGTTATGTGTTGTTTTTGGATAAAAAAATTGTGACTTCAAAAAAGTGCCAATTTTTTTATCGGGGAAAAAAACCTGTTTTGCCTTCAAAACCTTGGAAAAGCACAGATGCTTTTGTGAACTCATGGAAGAATTCACCTAGCCAAATCAGTCAGGTTTGGATTCAAAATGATCAAGTTCAAGGCTTCGAGATTTACCATTTGTGAATGGTTTAAAAATGCAATTGGTGCTAGAAAATAAAAATTCTGTGTCCTTCATTTTTCTAGGGATCTAGCACCGGGTTTTCAGCTTCCACACGATCCTACCTCTGGAAGGTTTGAGACGCGCAGTTACGAATTACGTACCTGTCACCTGAGCCATTCCTTCAGTTGTTGCTCGACCGAATGGTCAGCTAAATAGCCGAAGCCCTTTTTTGAAAGATGAAAGGCATCCACGACCATAACTTCTTTAATGAAAACCTGCATTCCTGAAATATCGGTCATCATCGCAGTCACACCGCCATGAGTATTAAGTTTATCACCAGGCCGCGAAATTTCTGCTGGTCTTTTTGTCGTCCTTGGTTTTAGTCCTTCGCTTTGGTTGCCAAAATGATAATGCATCAGTCCCAGGTGATGGACATAAGAAGTTTGTGGCAGATCAGAAATCTCTGCGATTTTTTCAGAGAAGCGTACAAGAGCATTGTTGATCACATAGGGTTCAGGAGAGCCCATTTCTTCAAAGGCTTTTTTATAAGCGCTGATGGGATGATTGGGTGTAAAGCGAGGAAAGTCATATCCAGAGACTAAAAACTTCACATCTGGGCGAATCGCCTGGTAGGTCAAAATAATTTTTTCTAAGTCTGCTTTCACTTTTTCGAAAAAATAGATTTCTTGTTGAGGGGTCATGTTTTTGTTCCAAACATTGATCATGTCGTTGCCACCAAGGCTGATATACACAACCTTTATGGATTGATTGGGAAGGGACTTCAAAACATTCTGATGAAATCCAGTTGTCAGCCAATCTTCTGCTCTTGCCCCTGCATCAGTTGTCTTCACACAGTCCAGGTTGGCGCCTGCATCATTGATTCCAGCCCTCGCTAAGGCCTCATCCATACTTTTGTGAATACATGTTAGAAAAGCCCAACTGTCCCCAACAAGAAGCACAGTTTGAGTCGGAACTTTGCACGAACTCAAGCCCAATAGAAAAAAGCAGAATAAAGTGATTTTAGAAAACATAGACCCTCCGTTGGTCTCACCATCGGAAGACCAGCTTAGAGATTTTAGTCTAGTTTACTTAAAAGATGAGAAGGCTTAAGTCCTCTCGACTTTAGTCTTTACGTATTGATTCTTTTAACAGAGCCAGCCTGTTCCGAACTGCTTGTCAGTTAAGCAATGACTTTTCACTATCGAATCTGAAAGTAAGTATCGCCATTTTCCATCTTCGTCGAATAATCCGTACAAGGAACTGAAAGATGTTTTTCACTATCAAGATGAAATGAAATTTCAAAAGGAGATGAAAGCATAGGAACTCCACGCTTGTGCGTGTTCACGACGCGAATTTTGTAAACTTCTAAATTTGAGTTTGACTTCTTTTCGTCGAAAGAAAGAAACATGGAGCTCGCTTCAAAATCGGCGATTTGTGGGTTGTCCTCGTTTATTGCCTCTAAACACACTCTTCCTTGAAGCGAACCAGTTTGGGCTTGGGCCGTCAAGGTTGCAAACAAGAGGCTCATAATTGTCATCAGATTTTTCATCTAAATCCTTTCAGTCCAACTTAAAATCATTCAAGGTTCTTATGTGCAATTACTGTGGTCAGTCCGGCCTCGCAAAGTTCATGGTGTGACAGGTACATCATTCGTGACGGCGCATTAAGTTTCGAGCTTTTTCTGGTCACAAGTTGAGATGTGGTCCCTAATGAAAAGACATTATGAAGCTAATTGCTATGTCCACAGTCGTTTTACTCATGTTTGTTAGTTTTGTTACGCGCCAACGATTTTATCCGTTCACAGATTTTTATATGTTCTCCTATCTAAGATTAAAACCTCAAGTTTGCACTGTGGGCTATCAAGACAAAAATGGGCAAGTTCACTATCTAAAAAATTTTTTATACAGACCACTCACGCGTGGTCATATTCATCAAATGTGTACGGCTTTTCATTTCAGTCATAACTACGAATGGATCAAAATCATAAAAGAGCGACTCCCCTATGAGTACCAAAACAAGAAACTTTTAATTCACATTGTTGAGTACGATCATAAATTAAATGCCCTGCACTTAGTAAAAAAGATTTATGAAGAAACTCTTTAACTTAATCAAAACCCAAGACCATGAATCTCAATTCGCACACACGGGGCTCAGATTTTTCACTTACATAACATTGATATTGATATTGCCAGATGCTCAACGTTTTATTGAATATATTGATATTAATAGAATCCCACACTGTGGTTACTTTGTATCGTACGGATTACCTTTTAAACTTACCATAACAACAGTTCACTTCTTTTATTGGGCACTTATGGTGGCTGCTTTTTTTTCAGCCATAGGTTTTTTATTTCGAATTAGTGCCTTTGTGACATTTATTAGTTTTTCGGTGCTGATACTACATACATTAAGTTCATGTTTTTCAAATCACCAATATTACCCCCTTGGATTAATTTTACTATTCTGGCTGATCAATGGAACGACAGGCTCGCAGTATATTTTTAGATTCCTAAAAATTTACTTCTGTTTAGCCTTTTTATTTGCTGGCATGTCAAAGCTTCTCAAGTCAGGCATGAGCTGGATCACGACAGATAGTTTGTTTAATATGATTTCTTTACAAAACTTCCTTCATCAAGGCTTTGCTAAGCAAATTGATTACTATTGGCTCAATCAAATGATTTTAAACCAGCCGGTTTTAACCAATATTTTAGCTCTGCTGACAATTCTTATTGAGATCGGGGCTCCCATTGCCATTGCAGTGAACCGATACAAGTGGATTTGTATCGCCCTCATCGGTATGATGCAATTAGGTATACAGCTTATTATGTATATCGAGTTTGAACCGTGGATTATCATATACTATGTATGGGTATTTTCTGCTGTGGATTTTTTACTTAAGGATAAATTTGAAACTCTATCTATCAAAAACTTCTTCCTTCGCAAATAAAAAAAGGAGTAACCCTTTAAGGCCACTCCTTTTTTTGAATTCCAAAAATAAAAAACTACTTCTTCGCGACTAAATTCAAAGTCAGTTCAAATTCGTCGTTGATCAATTTATCACCTAAGTTCTTAAAGAATTTGCCTGATCCGTATTTTAGACCCCATTTTGTACGATCTAACTTAATAACCGCAGTTCCAGTGACTTTGTCACCTTCCATTTTGATTGTTGCAGGAAACTCAACGGGTTGAGTTTGACCAATCATTGTCAAAGTGCCTTTCACTAGAATTTCAGTGTCGGATTTTTTTTCAATTTTTGTGAATTTGAAAGTAGAAGTATCTTGGCCCTTCTTAGTCACGCCGAAGAAATCATCACTTTTTAAATGCTCCATCAGTTTAGTTTGATACTCGGGGCTGGATGCCAAATCTTTATTAGTCATCGTGTTCATGTCAGCAACAATGCTTCCACCTTTGAGCATTTTATCAGACACTTCAATTTGACCTTCTTTCACAGAAATCAAACCATCGTGAGATGCGCCCGTGGCTTTTGATGCCTTCCAAGCAATGGTGCTGGCAGTGGTATCAATTTTAAAAATTTCTGCTTTAGCAGACATTTCTTTTTTTGCAGCTTTTTCTTTGCCTGCATGCTTGTCAGCAAGGCTGATGGAACCAGCAAAAGTGATAGCAATAACTGTCGAGATCAGCTGAGAAATCTTCATGGGAAACTCCTTGGTGTTTATGATTTCAAAAATTGTGGATCGAAACTCTCGGGAAGTAAATCACTGAAACAATACATTTTTTCTAACTTGTCCTTATTCGAGATCGTGATCAAAGTGGTCGAGGTGCAAAATTCGGACAGGACCTGCAGGCACATTCCACAAGGAGGCCAGGCCTTTGGGCTAGAGTTCATCACATAAACAGCTTTAAGTGGCATTTTAGCACCTTCGCTGACGGCTTTCAGAACGGCCCCCCGCTCTGCGCAAATGGTTGCACCGTAACTTGCATTTTCCACATTACACCCAGTAAAAATTTTGTCGTCTTGAGTCAAGATTGAGGCACCCACTTGAAAACCCGAATAAGGAGCATGGGCCTTTTTTCTGACGGCAAAGGCTTGTTTTTTGAGCTTCATAAAAGTGGCAGCTGAAACTGATTTCTTATTTTTTAATTTCATAGCCTAAATTTTGTAGGATTTCTGTCAATTTAAGCAAGGGCAAACCAACAATACTTGAAGAATCTTGAGATTCAATTTTTGAAAACAAGTGTTTGCCGTTTTTTTCTATTTTATAAGAACCGGCGCAATCCAAAGGCAGATCAAGATCGACATATTTTTCAATTTCTGCTTGTGTCAATTTTTTCATCTGTAGGGTTGTGATATCTAAGTGTTCATAAACCTTATCAGGTGTCACAACAACAAGGGCTGTTAATATTCTGTGGGTTCTGTTTTGCATTTCCATCAACTGAGAAATGGCCCTTTCTCGAGTGTGAGGTTTGCCTAAAATAATTCCATTTAAGTCGATGAGTTGGTCTCCACCAATCACGATCTGACCTGGAGCTTTTAGGCTGAGGGCCTTCAGTTGAGCGAGCCCCAATGCCATGCTTGCAGGAGTATGAAATCCAACTTTTTCTTTTTCCTCGTCAATGAGAGGTTTTTTTGTGTCAAAACTCAGGCCTAAACTTGTTAGCTGAGCTTTACGATAGGCAGATTCACTGGCCAAGACAATGCGATGCATAAGGTATGGATCCTTCGTTGGTGCTTAAGAGTGCTTTGTTATAAACCCATTTCATGGAAATGAAAACCCTTCCTGACGTGGCCAGTCCCTCAAACGATCCATCCCATCAGTTTTCTGCTTTGCAATGGGTGGGAATGAATCAGATTCAGATTCCTGTTCTTTTTCAAAATCAAACTTTGTCAGCGAAAGTAACAGCACTGGTGAATTTAAAAAAGGGGCCCGCTCGAGGCATCCACATGTCCAGAATTTACAGCCTTTTGGTCTCTCAACTTGCCAACCAAATGATATCAAATTCCATGTTGGTGGATCTTGTTAAAAAGATGGTGGACTCACAAATGGGTTTGTCTGATCAGGCTCATCTCTCAATCGAATTTGATTTACCTTTCACTCGTCAGTCTCTGAAAAGTGAGCTGATGGGTCACCGCATTTATCCAGTACAGATTGAATTGGAATTGAGTAAAAATAAAGTGTCTCTACGAAACAATTTTGAAGTTCTTTATTCTTCCACCTGCCCAGCCTCCACAGCTCTCAGTTTAGAAATTTGGAAAGAGACTTATTCCCAGGATCCCGAGCCCGCTGAAAATTTTAAAAATTGGCTGGAAAACTTAAAGCTGATGCCGGCCACACCTCATGCTCAAAGATCAGTGGCAAAAATTTCTGTGGAACTAGAACCGCAGACTCACTGGAATCTCGAAGGTCTGATTCATCAAGCAGAGGCTCAGTTAAAAACGCCCGTGCAAAGCTTGGTAAAAAGGGTGGACGAGCAAGAGTTTGCCAGACTGAATGGACAAAACCCCATGTTTTGTGAAGATGCAGCCCGAATTATTCAGAAATGGTTGGACTCGGACTCTGAGGTCTTAGGTTATTCTGCTAGTTTTGAGCATCAGGAAAGTCTGCATTCCCATAATGCGTTTGCTCGGATTCAGAAAAAAAGACGGGGCGATTAAATTGAGAATGATTCTTATTTACTTTTGAGCCTTTGAAGTTTAAGAATTTCCCATGATCAAAGATCCGCCATTTCTACCCAGGCAAGCTGATGAAGAACTCATTTTGCATGACACTGAATTCACCGAAGATCAGTTGAAAGCCATCATTCGACAAATGAATTTGAAAATCACTCAGCAAAGACTTTTGATTTTAAAAGCCTTTCATGACGGTCGAAGACATGTAACAGCCCAAGAGCTCTTTGAAAAAGTTGTTAAAAAAGACAGTGCCATTGGATTTGCAACTGTTTACCGATTTTTAAGAAATATGGCCGATCAGCGACTAGTCACAGAAGTGCGAATGGGTGGTTTGCCTGCCAGGTACGAGCTGACGCCTCAGAAGCATCATGATCACCTGACTTGTACGCGATGCGGAATGATTGTGGAATTTGAGAACAAAACCATCGAAACATTACAAGAAAAAGTAGCCACACAATTTGGCTTTAAGCTGACTCATCATTTGTTAGAACTTTATGGCACATGCATGAAGTGTCAGGCCGCAAAGCCAGTTAAAACTCGAGGTTGATAGTTTGTTTTGATTCGTGCATTTTAAATTCATGAAAGACTTTGAAGGAATTGTTGTAAAAGGGGCCAGAGAACATAATTTGAAAGGCGTGGATGTCAAAATCCCCCGAAATCAGATTACGGTTTTTACTGGCCTCAGTGGCAGTGGAAAATCTTCGCTGGCTTTTGATACGATCTATGCTGAAGGTCAACGTCGATATGTTGAATCACTTTCGGCCTACGCAAGAAATTTTTTAGAACAATTAAAAAAACCAGAAGTTGAATCAGTCACAGGACTGAGTCCAGCCATTGCCATTGATCAAAAATCTGTTTCCTCTAATCCCAGATCCACTGTTGGAACTGTCACAGAAGTTTACGATTACCTCAGATTGATGTACGCAAAACTTGGAACAGCCGAATGTCCCACTCACAAGTTGCCACTGACTTCGACGACACCGTCTCAAATTTTAGAAGAAGTCAAAAAATTAGGAGAAGGTTCAAAGTTTTATGTTTTAGCTCCCATGGCCCAAGGTAAAAAGGGTGAATTTTTAGCTGAGTTCCAAAAGTGGGCCAAATCAGGTTTTATAAAAGCAAAAGTGGATGGACAATTTATAGATTTAGCAGAGGCTAAAAAATTGCAGAAAACTAAGGCTCATGATGTGGACTTGGTTGTGGATCAACTGGTTTTAAAAGATTCATTGTCAAAAAGGTTATCTGAAAGTTTGAACACAGCTTTTGCACAAAGTGCAGGCCGAGTGATTATTGAAGATTTAAAGGGAAAGCGTTTCACTTATTCTCTGCATTCTTCTTGCCCTGATTGTGGTTTTAGTTTTCCAGATCTTGAGCCCCGCCTTTTTTCATTTAATAATCCACGGGGTGCTTGTGCCGTTTGCAACGGACTTGGCACGACAGATTTGATCGAAGAAGAAATTTATTCCGAAGGTGAAATCGGAAGTAAAAAATTAGACAAAGTCAAATACACTTTTAAAAATGGCTCAGGCCTAGAAGACAAAGATGATGAAGGCGAGTTTGAGCCCGAACTTTCGGGGTGCAGTGAATGTGGTGGTGCCCGACTGAAGTCAGAATCTCTCAGTGTGAAGATCGGGGGTATGAATATTGCCCAGGTTTCAAACTTGTCCTGTTGGGATTTGAAAAAATGGGTCGAGAATTTGAAGTGGAATAAAAAAGATCATTTCATTGCAGAAAAAATTCAAAAACAAATTATTTCACGACTTGAATACATGATCCGAGTGGGTACAGGTTATTTAAGTTTAGATCGAGGTGCTCAGACTTTATCTGGTGGGGAAGCTCAGCGCTTAAGACTTGCGACACAAGTGGGATCCAGCCTCATTGGCGTGATGTATGTGATGGACGAACCCTCCATTGGTCTTCATCCTCGAGATCATCACAGGCTTTTAAAAATTATTGGTGAGCTTCGAGATCGCGGTAACACGGTCGTTTTAGTTGAGCACGATGAAGACACCATTCGATTTGCAGATTTTGTGGTGGACATGGGCCCGCGAGCGGGAAAACTGGGTGGTGAACTGATAGCCCAGGGAACTCCGCAAGAAATTGAAAAAAATAAAAACAGCCTGACGGGGCAGTATTTATCGGGCCGTTTAAAAATAACAACACCTTTGAAAAGAAGAGTCGGGAACGGAAAAAGTATTCAGCTATCAGGAGCTTCAGGAAATAATTTGCAGACAGTTGATTTAAGAATTCCACTGGGTACGATGACGGCAGTCACTGGAGTTTCTGGCAGCGGAAAATCCACTTTGATAATTGATACTCTTTATAAAATTCTGGCTCAAAAATTCTACCGAGCTCAGACCACACCTGCACCCTACAAGAAAATTGAAGGTTTAGAAAATATCGACAAAGTGATCGAGATCAATCAAAAACCCATCGGGCGGACGCCCAGATCTACGCCTGCGACTTACGTGGGCTTATTGCCTTTGATCCGAGATCTATTTGCAGGACTTCCGGATTCCCGGCTTCGCGGGTTCGAGCCCGGCAGATTTTCGTTTAATGTTAAAGGTGGGAGATGTGAAACCTGTATGGGGCACGGACAGATTCGTATGGAAATGCATTTCCTGAGTGATGTTTATGTGACCTGCGATACTTGCCTGGGTCGTCGCTACAACCGCGAGACTATGAATATACAATATAAACAAAAAACTATTGCAGATGTTTTAGAAATGTCTGTCGCAGAGGCTTTGCCTTTTTTCAATGCTGTTCCAAATATTCGACGAAAGCTTGAAACTTTGCAAAAAGTAGGACTGGATTACATGACCTTGGGTCAAAGTTCGACAACACTTTCGGGCGGTGAAGCTCAAAGAATTAAGTTGTCACGGGAACTCTCAAAAAGGGGGACCGGTAAAACACTATATATTTTAGATGAGCCCACAACTGGACTTCATTTTGAAGACGTAAAAAAACTGGTCGAGCTTTTATCAGAGCTGACGGATCAAGGAAATACTTTGCTAGTCATCGAGCACAATATGGAAGTCGTCAAATGTGCAGATCACGTCATTGACATGGGACCAGACGGAGGTTCTGCGGGGGGTCGCATCGTCGCAGAAGGTACCCCAGAAGATATTGCAAAAGTTGAAGATTCGGAAACAGGTCGGTTTTTAAAAATTATTTTGAAAAATTAAAAATTTCTACTGACAAATCTTTGTTGCGAATTTAATAAATCCCGGTTGATCCAACAAATTTTCTGGCGTATCAGTTTCTCCGCATTGATTGAATTTTTCAAAGTAAACCTTTTGCTGTTTATTAACCCATTTTTGAGCGACGGCGACAAGCTCAGTGCTCATCTCACCTTCGACGCTCTCATACTGGCAAGTGATTCCTGGTTTGCCGGGGGGCCTGACCACATTGGGATCTGACAGTGATTTTGCCATGCAATTTCTTAAACTATTTCTGATGACTTGGGCTTTTTTCCAAACTGGTGGAAGCTCATAATTTGTGCCGTTATAAAAAGCCTGGTAATATTCTATGGGGTAGATCCCGTTATTATTAATTGATTGTTGTCCGCGACAAAAAGTGTACCTGGCCTCAGAGATTTCTAAGCCAAAGTAGGTTTCAAAATCCGTGGAAGCCGCATTGAAATAAAGGCCGCCAAAGGCCAATTGCTGAGCTCGTGAATTTGTGAGAAGAGCCTCTACGGTCAATTTCTGAGTCATGACATACTGAGTGTCTGGATAAAGAGTGGGTGAGCATTGGATCAGGCGTTCCAGCAGTTCTTCTCTGTTAGGTGGGACGTATCCAAGGGGGTCACTCTTATTATTGATTGAGCAAGCCACTGTCATAATGTCCCAAAGTTGTTGACCCTTCATTGATAAAAGCGGGGGCGCTGGAGTGGCAGGAGTCGACTGGCAACCTAAGCAAGACAGAATTTGTTCGTTTTTATCCACAGCACAGCGATTCGCTTTGCTGGTCACTTGTGAGGCCGGAGGAATGACCGGTGTCGGCAGCACCGGTGTGAAGAGGGGGGTTTCAAATGCAGGCGAACCTGCTGCTTGGCTTGAGAAGTTCACTTTGTTTGAACAGTTAGATAACAACAGTATGGCACTTAAAAATCCTACAATTCGAAACATAAAACCCCCATCCTCTACAGGCTTACAATAAACGTGCCTCTTTTTTGGGCTTCGTGTTTTAGATCTAAGTTATGAATTCAATTTGCTAAATTCAAAATTGAAGGCAGGGCTCAATTTCATGATTTTTGTCAAGACAACGACATTGTCAAATGAGATAACACTTTTTAAAGAATTCATAACAACTTTAACGAGGTTTCATTCATGAAAGTCTTCAGATCTTCTCTTGTTTTTACAATTTTAGCTCTGATTGCTGCTTTTTTTGTCGGGTATTATGACACGACTTCAGTCGAGCCCGCCCTGCAAATGGGATTGAAAGCTTTGTTTATTGCCTTTGTTTTAACTGTTTTAGAAATTTCACTTTCTTTTGATAATGCAGTGGTGAATGCAAGTGTTCTGCAAAATATGAGTGCAGTTTGGCAGCGGCGATTTTTGACTTGGGGAATTTTAATTGCAGTTTTTGGAATGCGCCTTATTTTTCCATTGGCCATCGTTGCAGTTATTGCGGGCATTGGCCCCATTGAAGCTCTCAAGCTCAGTGTTTTTGATCCTCAAAAATATTCTGAGATTATGCTCTCCACTCATCATATGGTGTCTTCTTTTGGCGGGGCCTTTCTTTTGCTTGTTTGTCTTCGTTACTTTTTTGATGAGACTAAAGAAACCCACTGGTTTTCACCTGTTGAAAAAATCCTAGCCAAGTTAGGAAAGATGCAGGCCATCGAACTTGCCCTTGTTGTTGTGCTTTTTCTAGTTTTATCAAAGATTTTACCAGCAGCTCAGCAATCTGAATATTTATTCTCTGCACTTTGGGGAGTGGTGACTTTTGTTTTTGTGGATGGTTTAGCCGCACTTTTTGAACATAAAGATGATAAAAATCCGAAGGCAACAAAAGCTGTGGCCACATCAGGTCTTGGACTTTTTCTTTACTTAGAAGTCTTGGATGCTTCTTTTAGTTTTGATGGTGTCGTGGGTGCCTTTGCCATCACTCAAAATCTATTTATTATTATGCTGGGTCTAGGGGCAGGCGCATTTTTTGTTCGAAGTATGACAATTTATTTAGTCGAAGAAAAAACCCTGCACCAATTTAAGTTTCTTGAACACGGGGCTTTTTATGCCATCGGCGCTTTAGGAATGATTATGATCATCAGTCCTTTTGCTCATATTTCAGAGTGGATCACAGGTTTTGTTGGTGTCATTATTTTAGGGCTTTCGATTTGGTCGAGCCGTCGTCACGCTCCAAGCGCAACGTGATGTAGCTTGATAGCAAAATCAAAAAGGCACCGCTCAATTTCAGTGGTGTGATTTGCTCACTTAAAAGTAAATATCCAAACAGCATGGCAAAAGGGGATTCCAACAAAAACAGTTGTGAAGCCGTGGTATCAGACAAGACTTTTTGTGCTCGAATTTGAATCATAAATCCGAGTAAACTTGAACCAAAAGCAGTCGCCATCAGGCCCACCCATGGCTTCACGCCACTGGCCCAGTAGGAAAACTGTGGATCAAGGGGAATTAATGGCAAAACAGCAATCAGGCACCACAGGGACTGATAATTGTTAAAGCGAAATGAATCCTGAATTTTGTGAGAGACCCGACCCACGTACAAAATGTGAAGGGCCGCCATAAATGCACACAGCAAGGTCCACAAATCCCCAAGATTAAAACCAGTGAGCTGAGCTCCCATCAATAAAAAAGCGCCGACAAAGGCGATGGACGCTAGCAAGTAAACATTGAGAGCGTGCTTTGTACGAAATAAAGCCCAACTTAAAAGAGGAACTAAAATCACATAAAGGATTGTCAGAAAGCCTGAGTTCGTCGCTGTTGTAAAGATAAGCCCAATGGTTTGAGGAAGTAAAAATGAGGCCATGAGCAAACCTGCTCCGGCAGAAATTTTAAATTCTTCCCAGCTAAAGAAGGCACCCCGAGTTGAAAAAAACAAGTACCGCAAAAGTTCACCGACCATCCATGCCAATGCAAAACGCATGGACATAAATCCGATGGGACTGAATTCTTCAAGAGCCCAAACGGTTGCAACAAAACCAAATCCCCAAATGACAGACGCAACCAAGAGCTCAACAGTGGCTTTCTTTTTTTCATCTGTCGGCATGTGAGTTGGTAATTTAAACTTCAATCAAAGGCCTCGACCCAAATCTTTTTCGGATCAAAGCTCTGGGCGCTCAGAATTTCCTTCGTCGCCTTAATCATGCCACCATTGCCGCACAAGTAGAATGTTGTCGGTGTGTTGATATAATCAAAATCTTGAATGAAGTTTTGTACGTAACCCTTCTTACCCGTCCAGCTGATCGAAGGCCGGCTGAGGACAAATTCCCAATGAAAATGAGGAAGAGATTTTTTAAGTTCTTCAAGTTGTGGAGCATAGTACATATCGCCTTCGGATCTGACTCCAAACAAAAGTTTGTACTTCAAATCAGGATACTGATCTTTTTTTGACAGCAAGTAGCTCAAGTGCTGAGAAAGACCAGTGCCTGTGTTGAGAAAAACAATTTGTTCGGTGGGAGGTTCTTGGAAAAAAACTTTACCAAAGGGTCCAGTCATTTCCAGAGTTTCGTGACCTTTCAGGGCCCAAACGAATTCAGAGGCTTTTCCGTTGTCCACGTACTTAAACAGAAGTTTATAGCCAGATTTGATTCTATCATCACTGGCAATGGAATAAGCCCTAAGTGCAGGTTTTTGATTTTCCTGAGGAACATGAAGCATAACGAATTGGCCAGAGCGAAACTGAAACTGACCAGGCTCTTGGGCTTTCAAGATGAGTTCTCGAACCAACGGCGTATGATCAATGATGGATTCAATTTGCATTTTATAAATCACTCGAGTTGACATCTAAGACCTCTCATATAACCTAATATGTAATTGTGAAGGACTACAAAACGACCCGATATTCGTCGGTCTTCCTCTTTTTTGCAACTTTGTTTTTTGGGTTTATGAGCTCCGCTCAAGATCCCAAATCCACTCGCACAAAAAAATTTTCAAAGCCAATGTATTTCGACGTTCTTGGCAGCGAAAACAATCTGCCAACACCACGAATTGAGTGGGATTTATCATCCAACCAGGGGCAGCAGCTAGATCTTGGAACTGTTATAATTAGTGAAAAAACGCTCTCATTTGGGTTCAAAAGACTCAAAGATGTTGAGCCCGGAAGCCTGGCTCTGAATGATGCGGTTTATTTAACTGCCAAATGGCCCGAGTTTTTATTTCCCGAGGGGCGCCTAGAAATGTTATCTCGAGATGGAAAAGTTCTTTGGTCCCGTGAAATTAAATCAAAGGACAAAGAGGCCTGGCGAGACATCATAGGAAAATCTTTTAGGGGCCTTAATTCTAACCCGCTGGCAACTTTCGATTGGGGCGACGACGTCAAAAAAATAAGTCTACCCTTGCAAGGCCTCGCCGATGGCTTTCGATTTTGTTTATCCCGTCTGAATGAAAATTCATCGGAACGACTGTGCTCACAGAAGTATGTCATTCGAAATATGGGGTCACAAACTTTCTTGGGTCGTTTGAAAACTTTAGGAACTCCTCGAGTCCTTATCGACGGAGAGGCTTTAGCATTGAAAGGTGAAAGGGAAACCTCAAAAGATGTTCCAACTCGATTCTTCAGCGAACTTGCCAGTGGTGAAACTTTAGAATTCACTTCAAAACCACGACTTGTGTTGTGGGCAGACTTTGTCAAAGTGGAAGGCACCAATCGGACTCGGGTTATTGGTTACGATATGACTCCGATTGGAAAATATCAAATTCTAAATCCTGATAAGGATTCTAAACTGTTACAAATGTTGGGCTTCCAATCGACCATCGAAGATCCAAGAAAATTTTGGGCGGTCACTGTCACAGAGCCTCAGCCATGGCTTTATTTTCTTGGCGAAGACGGGGGAGTTTTTAAACATCCTCTTCCTTTAAGTTTAGCCCCGACGTCACGATTGCGCCTGCATTTGGATAGTCGAACTCCGACGGGAACTTACAGGGATGGAGTGATTTTAAAGGGTCGTAAAGTCGCAAGTTCTCAAATTAAATCTATGCAAAAAAAAGTGAATGTCATCGATCCTCAAAATTTTGAATGGTCTTTCCAGGCCTCTCGTGATGCGGAAGTGAATCGCTCTTCAATTTTACTGGTCGACGGAGGAAAAGAATTTAGTGCTTATTTTGAACTTTACAAAGGCTACGCCAATGAGCTGAGCGGTCGAGCTTCGACTGTTATCTCAACGTCAGGCCTGATCTTGATGGGTGAAGTGGCTTACAATCGATGGTTTGAAGATGTGCTAGGTTGGAATAATTTTTATCTGACAAAACAACGATGGGGAGTCAGTGCGAAGTACTTTCAAAGTTTTTCTAAATTTAAAGTCGCTGGTTTTGGTGATGCTGCGATCCAAGTTTTGAACGCGGATCTAAAGTATCGACTGACGCCTGGGCTGTGGACCCGTGACGAAACTCAAGGTGTGATGTTTTCCTATCAAGATACGGAAATTGATTTAACGATAACAGATTTCAAGGTACCAATGGCTGGTGTTGGATGGTTCTGGGCTCGTTCCATGCCTAAGGTTTTTGATGATATCTTTAATT
>Ga0114979_10001735_pt1 | contig 14705 bp, 16 predicted proteins | sample S_140625_EF_Meta_FD_87315 | JGI IMG/M metagenome (GOLD analysis project Ga0114979, IMG submission 87315) | Freshwater microbial communities from Lake Simoncouche, Canada to study carbon cycling - S_140625_EF_MetaG | ecosystem: Environmental > Aquatic > Freshwater > Lake | place: Lake... | reverse complement strand
AGTTCGTTTCTGTCAATTTTAGCAGGTGTGTTGTTTGTTTCGTCACAGACAACAATAAAGTCATAGATAGCACGTTTAGCTAATAAGTCGCCTAAGAAACCATCAAAAACTTGTTTAACGTTTGCTCTTGTTAATTTATCGTTTGGTTCAAAGATAAACGGACGAGCCAACGGATCAAATCTCTCACGTAAGTATGCAAGTAAGCGAGCAACGTTTACGCGATCCAATGCGCTGGAGAAACTTTGCAATGTTCGTTGACCAAACACATACAAGCCTTGTCCAGGGAAACGTGCAATTGGATTAATACCAACTCTGCTGCCATCTCCATATAATGTATCGCGTTGCCCACTTGTCAATGACAATGGAATAAATTCACCTTCTGCATTGATATAACCTACGTTACTTGCATTAGTCACAACACCACGTGTTAAACCAGCAGGAGCAAACCATGGATAAGCAACTTGGTCGTTGTATGCCATAGTACGTAATACAATATGACTTGCAGGAACCACAACATTATTACCACTTAAATCTGTTGCTAAACCACTTGGATAATACGCTGCCGCTGTGCTAGAAGCAGTAGTTAAACCATCTTCGCCGTTTGTATCTGTATTTTTACCAGTCATCCAATTGATTAAAGTCTGACCTTGTGGTTGTAAACGGAACGGAGTATCAACAACAATAAACGCTGTTTCTTTACGATCTGTGTTCAATGAAATCATTTCATCTAACAGTTCTGGATATCCAGGAGCTGCAATTAAAGTAAAATACATCATTTCTTCACGCAATGATTCACTGCCAGTAACTGCGGCTTGCATAGCACGAACAACTGCTTGACGTTGTGCCTTACGCAACATAAATGGACTGCCGTCTTGTTTATTACCGCTGTATGTACTCCATAAATTTGTCGTAGCATTAAATTTCTTTACATTACCTGTAGAGACAATAGAATTCCAACACATCATTCCGTCTGGATGTAACAAAGGATCAGGTGATTGATTGTCAGCTAAAACTGCACCACCGTTATTGCCTGAATCACTTGGTGTTATAGTTAAATCAGCAAACAATATACCATTAGGCGTTGTTTGATCTTTAACATCACGTGATACCCAAGTAGAACCATCCCATACATAAATTACTGGATAGTTTTCAATATCACTGCTGTCAATCCAAACGTCATTAGTGTTCGGAGTACTAGGAGCACTGGCATCGATAATAACTTCTCCGCTTATTGGTTCCCATTTTCCATTTGCTTTGACATATAAATCTGCTATTAAATCTGTATTATACCACAATGTATTATTTACAGGTTCACCTGTTGGAGCGGCCATGCTAGCAGTTTCATTCAATGGATACCAATTACCGTTGGTGTACAAACGTAATTCTATATTAGCAATACCGGCTATAACTCTTGCATAAATTTTACCAGTTGATAACAAATTTCCGAATCCTGTTGTGGCAACTGCATCACTGCCGGCTACATCTTTAAATACTGGAACACTTTGTACTTTCCACGGGCTAGAACTAGGTTGTAACGCAGAATTGTATTGTTTTACTGAAAGTTTTAAACCGGCATTTGGACTTGTTATTTTTAACCAAACATCACCGATAGCCGTAGCACTTGGAATGTTATAATGTTCAGATACAAATACTGTAGGTATTGCGGCATTTGCTGTTGTACATGCTTGCCATACTCCAGAAACTTTTTTATATACTTGATAACTAAGAACAGCCGATGTTGCAACTACTGCATATTCACCATTGATACCAATACTAACATCAGGAACTCCATTTAAAGTATCTTCGAGATCTGTGATTACTATTGGAGTTTTTGCAACCCAATTAGCCTTGCCAGTTGCTGTTGCTTCAAAAATACCCCATTTTGTATCACTCAAGTCTGACCAGTATGTACCGTTGATTGGTGCACCAGTTGGTTCTATATCACTTGGTTCTAGTTGTGACAAATCTATATTAGCTCTTAGAACATAAGCACGATTTGCAAGTCCTAGATAGCTGTAAGCAGCCATCAAACCATATTCATTTGTTTCTGCTCCGTGGATCGGAGTACCGTCTACTGTTTTGAACTTTGGCTGACCAAAAAGTTCTACTAGTTCTCTCTGACTAGTTAATAAGTAAGGTTTGGCAGAGTTAATAGACTGTGTGCCGGCTGCATAGCCTGTACCGCTTACATTCGGTTTGTTTGATTCTGTGGCTAATATAATTAATGGTACTGTGCCTTGTCCTGCTGAACCGTACTGGCTTTCGTCTGTAACACTAACTGCAACGCCTGGGGATACTAATGTAGCCATATTGTTCTCCTTATGAGTTATACTTATTTATAACTTTTCAAGGAAACCAGGCTATTTAGCGAAAACTATAAAATTGCAGGTTCAGAATGCACCACAGTTTCTACTTGATTAAACAATGAATCTAATGTAGAGTTGTTATCTAATACATGATCAAAATTAGTACCTACCCAAGCTGTTTCACTGGCATGAATACCTAATTGTTTTAGTTTAGCCGAAGCCACTATATCACCTTTATTTGCATTAGCTGCCATAATGTGCCAGCTAGGCAATTCTCCGCGGTTAACACAAACAATAACACCGCCAGCTTGTTTAATACTGGCTATTTCATTAGGAAATCGGCAATCACTGATAACAATATTGTCCTTAGTTCTACGTAATTTATTCTCTACACTGGCAATCCAAATGTCATCGTGAAAGCCCCGTCGACATACTTCTGTACCCCATTGCTGTAATACCCATCGAGGAGTTAAATTAGGAATGTGTAAGCGTTCTGCCCACCAGGGATCAATCTGTTCTCGCCATTCACGTGCCTCTTTAGTACGACCTTCAAGTAGAATTCTATCCCAACCAAATACTGCGGCCACTGCATCTTTTAAAGTATCAGCAAAACTTTCACGACGAAAGCCGTGTATGTTAACTAGATAATCTGCAATAGTATCCTTGCCGCTGCCAATAAAACCACACACTCCAATAATCATTTTAACGTCTCCTCCAGCCATTGTTTACATTCAGGCCATTGTTTGTATATATGAGATAAACCTCCGGCATTACGCCATTCTTCACAGTTACTTGTTCTATCATCTATTAAGACATCGCCTTCTCGGCAATGACGCCATTTGTCTTGACTAAATGGTCCAAAGAATACTGTAATGTCAGGATAGCGTTCATGCGCCCACCATACTTTATCATTGGCAGCATAGGGCATGGTATAGTCATGCGGTAATGCTGTTAGAAAGAATAAACCACAGTTTGTTTTTTCTTTATAGTCCCTACACCATTGTACAAGTTCATCGGCACCAGGTTTTTTAGGAAGATCCCGATAGAATCGTTGTCGTGTCTGTAGTTTTTTCCAATCGGCATCTGGAATTCTTTGTCCGTAATCCCAGTTACGTTCAACCATTTCTCGAGCAGTTTTCATCCAGTCTGCTACTACATCATCCATGTCTAAAAATATATTCATGCTAATAGTATATAGCATTAAAATCTATTTGTCAATGATATTTTTACTTTTTAGGAGTGGGATTTTCGCCAGTAAGTCTTGGCCTAGCAAACCATAACTTAAACCATTCATCTGTGCCTGGACGAATGTTATGCTTACGCATATATTCGCCCTTGTCTGTGCCAATCTCGCCTGTGATTGGACTTGTGGCATTCTTATCAATGCCAGCTAATTTTCTAAGTTTATCTGCTTCGTTCATTGTGCAATATAAACCTTGTTGCCCACTATTGTGCCAATATATTTTCCCAAGCCTCTAATACCTAATTGAGCCATAGGAATTATTATTTTTTGTGAATTAGGAGGAAGTCTAGGTTGCAGTTCGTCTTTACTATACATTATTGCTTGATAGTCATTGCCTTTATAAGAAATAGTAATTGTGCCATCTTCATTTTTACTAGCTGAATCAGAAATTGCAGGCATTGGCGTATTGGCAGTAGGAAAACCTGGCTGGCCAAAAACTTTGGGATGATCGATTAATGGATTACCTTGAGCACCCAATGCGGCAACACCTAATGCACCTGCGGCGGCTAATTTTTTTAAATCTAATTCATTTAATTGTGCTTCATTTACTATTTCATTAATACGCATAATCTTATCCTATAATAAATCCCATTGGATCTGAACCATCAATATACAAGTTTAAGTCTTGTTCTAACTTTTCAATTTCTGCTTGTGCTTCTGCTTTTAAGTTATCACCATTTAAACTTGTTCCGCCTTGTGGGCCTGCAATCGTGCTAAACTTACTACGTGCTTCACCTAATATAAACTTGGCCTGTGCCATTGCATAGTCTTTGATCCAAGGACTGCCATAAGTATCATTTAATAAATCTTCGTCATCTTTTTGTATATATGCCCAAAGATAAATTTCATCATCTGCTCTAAACTTACGATGAATAAACAATGTTCGGTCGCCTGGGTTGAATGTAAATGTACAATATGCGCCAAACATACGTGCTAGTAGTTCTCTGCGATCTGCATATAGTTCGTAGTTTAATAAACCTGAAAAGTTAGTGTTACTTTGCAATAACATATTACTCAAGTACATTGTGTTAAATGGTTCAAAGTCAACGCCTGTACTACTGATACCCATAGCACCTGTGTGACGCAGAAATACGTCACGAATATTAACTACTTCTAATGGCAGTTGATATGATTGTACTTCTTGTTGGATATTTAATTTTAGAAACTTTTCTGAAACTGCTCTACTGCTACGCTGACGGAACTTACGCAATGACTTTGCAATGGCTAAATCGTAGTGAGCAGAATCCAGTTCCACATCTACCATTCCACCACCAAGTCGCAGTTCTATTTCTTTAACTAACTCGTCTTTGACACTCATAAAAAATCTCCCGTTATGTATATTTAGCGGGAGATTTTAGTTTGAGTATATTGTATTCTAGAGATTATTCTTGTCGAGATAGTGTTTGACTTTGTTAAAATTCTCAACAATTTCAACGAAGTAGGTTAAATCTCCTTGATTAACATGATGCATATAATTTTCATATGTCAATGACTGAGGAAATATATTTTTCTCAAATTTATCCAAAGTGACAACACTTATATCCAACTGTTCAATTGATTGATAGATAAGATCGGCAAATGTTTTAAGATTGTGATTAGAAAAATGATTGACTCTGGGATCTGTTATGCTGTTGCGTATCCAGCGAACATATGAAACAAAGTCATTGATCTCCGATCCGGAGATATCCATTAATGGTATTTTTAAATGTAAAAAATTCTTTGGGATATTGGTCAACGGAATTTCTTTTTCTAACTTCCATCCAGATACTAATATTACCATACTATCAGGAAAATTCTCAGCACAATTTTTTATTGCATGTACATAACAAGAATGATTAATAGAAATTAAATCCAGATCCATTTCAGTCAAGTACCATTCTACATGTTCTTTATTTGCCTTCAACCATGCGTTTTTAGGTAAACTTAAATCCTGATATTCAATTAACATTGAGCTATAAAAACTTGCAGATTCTGGAAATTGATTTTGAAATTCGAAATGCACCCTTCCAGGATTGGCCAATGATAAAATAATTATATCCCCATTGTTGATTATATTATTCTCAATGTCGTTGTAAAACGTTTTCATGCAATACTCTGCACTACTGGCTCGAACTGCTTTATTAAGCACTGGTAAGTTTAGCTTTTCAGATAAAAGCCGAACCCAACCTAGGTCACGATTAAACAAATACGGAGCAACAAAGCTGTCTCCGTAGGCCATTATTTTTTTCACTTGTAGATCTTTAACAAAATTACATCTGTACTTATACGCCCATTAAGTTTGATCTCAGTGCTTTTAATTCCCTTAAACCATTTCTTAGCGGCTGGCTTACCATTAGTACCAAACTCCTTAAGTTGATCTTTTGGCTTACGCAGAGTTTTTTGCACACTTGCATTGGCATCAAATCCTACAATAGAACTGTTCTTAACTGTTAAGGCGCCTGCATATTGGTCTGCAATGTAGATGCCTAACTTACGTGTCTTTGTATTGTAGACCCAAAGTTCTTGTGCTGTAAGAATTGTAGTTGGATCCGCACTTTTAAGAGCTAGCTCTTTAAACTCTTTTGCGTATTTTAATTTAGCAACAACCTTTTCTGGCAGTACTGCTTTCTTCTTACGTGGAGCCTTGCTGGCTTTCTTAACTACATTGTAACTGTTGGCATCTGACAAAGCCTGTTGCCACCATTTAATCATAGCGGTAACTTGACGCTTGCCTAAATGCTTATATGCTTCTAATAGTTGACTATCTTTGGTAGAGTTGACTTCTTCAAACTCTGCAATCTTTTTGTTGATGAACTCCGTTACAGTTTTAACCTGTACTGCTGGCACGTTCATTTGTGTCATCAACTCTACCAGCTTAGGTTCACCTTTGAACTCTACTGTAAAATCATCAAAGCGACCTTCCAGTTCTCCCAAGAACTCTGCTGTCTTTTCTGCCATACGTTCTTGGATGTTAAACTTTGGTTTGTCGTCTTTAACTTCTTCTACAACGACATCGCTAGTATCAATGCCAACGTCTGCTTGTTTAAGTTGTTTGACAAGAGTGCGTAGTGTTCCAAAACGAAGTGACAAGCCAACACGCCCTGCTCTTAGTGCAAAGCCGACAGTGGCTCCGGGCCAGATGTCGCCACGACGAACCGCGTCTGCTGTTTTTTGACGACGTGGGTTACGAGCAAGGAATTGGCTAAGCCATTCTGCACTTTTCTTTTTGTCTTGTGTGTGAGCGTACCAATTAAGTGTACGCATGACCTGTGTCCTGTACTCACTGTCGGTCCAAGATTGTTGTTCTTCAACACTAGGGTAAGTGGGTTCTTCGCCAACATACTTAGCATCCACTTCTCTATAGACTACTGTTTTAGCAGGAGGTTCATATCTCCATGCCAATTTATCTGTGCTTAATTGTTTAATGATTTTTTTGGTAGCCATACTTGCTCCTGGTAAAAATGTAATTATACACTAACTTCTATTTTGTGTCAATTGCCCTACGCAACAACAATTCTTGTCTAGAGAAGGCATCAATCTCCCATGGCATGTCCAAATATTTGGTTTTTTTGGTATACTTTTTGCCTCTCCAATATCTAACTTCATTTGGAGCGAACTTCATTATGCCTTTAGCCAACTGTCGGACATGTACCATTTCATGTGCTAGAGTGGTAGCCATTTCCATCATTGTTATTGGAGTAATACGTTTTGGTGTTTTGAGTAGCACCATCATACAGTCAGCTACTTCTATGTTCATTGTAGCACCTTGGAAATCATCTTCCAAATCTTTGGTGACTTTTACTAGAACAGCTCGTTTACTATTAACTAGTCCTAACTGTTCAATAAACGATGGCATCAAACTATCTAAAAACTTTTTAATTTTTGGATTGTCTGCGTCCACATCATATTCCATCATAACTAACTCCAATTTGTGTGTATAGTGTATTATACTACAGGAATCAATTTGTGTCAATTAAAAACCCGCCGAAGCGGGTTTGTGCTAATCAATTCTTATTAATTAGAAATTATGTGTCAATCCAAGACCAACTTGTTTAATATCATTTGCTTTTCCACCAGCATCAACTGTACGATAAGCAACAGATGCACTAGTGCGCTTGCTAAAAGCATAAGCAACACCTAAGTTGTATGCTTTAACATCTCCGGCCTTCAAACCAGTTTTAATACCATAACTACCTTTAACGCTAGTTGTAGCATTTACTGGAGCAGTTACGCCATATAATTGACCTTTAGTCTCAACTGTGCCTGTTTTGTCTTCACTTTGAATTGTGGATAATTCCACGCCTGCTACTTTTCCACTAACTGTTACTAGGCTAGTATGATCAGTACCGCTGGCAAAACGTGCAACCGCGGCAGTTACTGGACCAATTTTACCACCAAAGCTCCAAGATGTTGCTTCTACGGTAGAAGGGTTTGTATAAAAACTACGGTCATATGTAACATTAACTGGTCCAACAGTTGTTGCTAAGTATGCACCATCGCCAATACGCTTGTCACGTACATTGATGACATCAGGAGATACTGATGCATAATTTGCACCACCAAATGGATCTGCTGTTTTCATAGTAATATATTCACTATGCTCTTTACGTCCTAAGTCAACGCTACCAAAACGACTGGCAAGACCAACAGTACTTTGACGATCTCCAAGTTGTGTTGCGGCGCCTGTTTTTGGATCATCGGCTGCTATTGAAGTTTCAACTACTACTCTAGCTGTCAAACCTTTACCTAGGTTTTCTTGTGCTCTAATTCCAATACGGCTAGAGTCATTTACCAAAGATTTGACTGTAGTAGTACCAGTTTTTGTGCTGTCAACGAATTCGCTGAGTCTACCATAGACAGTAGCTTGAGCAGATGCCGCTGTAGTTGCCAATACTAACATAGTTGCTAAGATTGTATTTTTCATAATAATTTTCCTTTTTGTTTAGCAAATTAAAATAATTCACTAGCTTTATATATTACAAGCATTCTAATTCTACAGTGAAAGAGGTGTAAAATCAAAGATTTTGATGAAATTTAGAAGAATTGCCAATTAAAAGTTATAGGTAAATAGTTATACTATGCCAAGACTAAGCCTGTGGAAATCTGAAAAAACTAACGACTACTATTTCATGGATAAACTTATCCGTGAACAATTTATGGTAGGCGGTACTGGAGTATTGATCCACAAATATTTACAACCAGCAGATCAGGGTGCCAGCACTGATCCAACCAAGCCCAACTATAGAGCCGACGACGTTCTCAATGAAACTAAGATACAAGATTTATTATTCTTAGAAAATCGTGATAGAATTTATGATCCAGATATCTACGATCTTCGTGGAGTTTATAATGTAGGTGATCAAGATTTTGATTTAACACAATTTGGTTTATTTTTATCAGCCGATACTATCTATATTACATTTCACACAAATGATATGGTTGAACGCATGGGACGAAAACTCATGGCCGGTGATGTATTAGAATTACCACATATCCGTGATGATTTATTGTTAGATGAAAGCAAACCAGCTATCAACAAGTTTTATGTTGTGCAAGATGCTAGTCGTGCCGCAGAAGGCTTCAGTCAAACTTGGTATCCACACATTTGGCGTATCAAAGCAAGCCCAATGACGGATGCTCAAGAGTATAGAGATATTTTATCACAGCCAGCAGACAATGGTGTTGACACGTTAAAAGAAGCATTAAGCACTTACCAAAAAGAACTAGAAATTTCTAAAGCTATTATTGCTCGTGGTGAACAACTTGCTCCGACTATTTTAGATGATGGCAGTAATGTGTTACAAGATACTACTAAACAATATCAAGTGGATGCTGATCCAACATACGATCATGGTGAAGCATTAGACTCTGGTCTAAGTTTCCCATTAAATCCTCATCAAGGAGATTTCTTTCTTCGCACTGATTACAAGCCTGCGGCATTATTTGCTTATCGTGGAACACGCTGGCAACGTATTACAACACAGAATGGTCCTGTAGATTTACAGGATGCTGTATTGAACGGTGCCAGCTTTATTAATAACAATGCTGTTACAGTTGTTGGCAATAAAGAATTCCCAGAACGTCAAGCACTAAGCCAGATTGTTAAACCTAAGACTGATTTCTAATTATGCATATATATAAAATTACAAACTTGTATATGGAGGCTTCGGTTTAACACCGTTGTTGTATTATCAATTATTTTTATGACGAACAAATAAGAAAATACTTAACGCAGTTTATGCGTATATTAGGTGGTTTTAGTGTAAAAACTGGTAAAGGTAGAGACGGTGCCGAATCTTACATCCAAGTTCCAGTACGCTATGGTGACATCAATCGTATGGCTGCTCACATACTTAAAAATCAAAGTGAGAACATGATTAATACTGTTCCTTTTATCAGTTGTTATGTAACTGATATGACTATTAGCTCTGAGCGACGTATGAATCCTACACACGTAGATAAAGTCAAGGTCTACGAAAAGAAGTTTGATTCAGAAGCTGGCGAATACATAGACGGAGAAGTAGGTAATACTTACACCATTGAGCGTTATATGCCAGTGCCTTATGATTTGACTGTACAAGTTGATATATGGACCAGCAATACAGATCAAAAATTACAATTATTAGAACAACTATTAGTTTTATTCAATCCCAGTATTAATTTAAAAGTCAATGACAATCCATTTGACTGGAGTAATTTAACTTATACTGAATTAGTAAACTTAGTGTGGAGTGTACGCCAAGTACCGCAAGGCACTGATGACATTATTGATGTTGCGGCTATGAATTTTACTATACCTGTATTAATCAATCCTCCTGCAAAGTTAAAACGTCAAACATTGATTCACAGCATTTTAACAGAAATACGAAAATTGAAAGACGGTGATTCATTAGATTGGATTCCCAGCGATCCTATTCCCAATAAAGAATGGGTTGTGGTTACTTTTGAAAATTTAAAATTGCAGGTTAAAATTGAAGGTGATCAAGCAATTTTATTAAACAGCACAGGCGGTGTAACTGATCTAAATGGTGATATATTGAGCTGGGCAAATGTATTAAAACCGTATGGTGAACTAAGATTAGGTATTAGCAATTTAAGATTACGCAGAGGAAATGATGTTGGTGATCCTAGTCAAGATATAATTGCCGTTATAAATGATCTAGATCCAGTGGAACTTAATACTGCAACCATAACTATAGATTCTACTACATTACCTAACGCAACCACATCAGCAGTTAATGCTATCATAAATCCTACTAGAAGTAGTCCTGGTAAAAATTTAGCAAACGCAGTTACTGGTCAACGTTATCTAGTTTTAGAAGATGTACCTAATACTATTGCATGGGGGATAACAGGAGCGTTAGCTAATGATATTATACAATACAACGGAAGTAGCTGGATTGTTAGTTTCAGTAGTATAAGTAATAATAGTGCTGTTGTATTAAATGCAACAACTGGTTTATATTATGAATGGCGTAATGGTCAATGGATTAGTGCTGTAGAAGGCACATATCAAAACGGATGGTGGAGATTATATCTTTGAAACAGTTTAGAGGCGTCGGAGCAATTATAGTCAGTGAAGACTCAGGCAAAGTTATGACTGTGCTTCGTAGTCCCGAAGAGAGTTATCCTAATACTTGGACATTTGCCGGAGGCAAAGTAGAAGTTGACGAAGCTCCAAATGTAGCTTTAATTAGAGAACTCAAAGAAGAATTACAATTAACTAAGATTAAAAAAATAATACCTTTGCATAGATATCAAAATAGAAGTAAAGATTTTATCTATGATACTTTTGTAGTGTTAGTAAGCAAAGAGTTTGTTCCTGAGCTTAATTGGGAAAACGCAGGTTATGCGTGGACTGATATAGACAGTTTACCTAGCCCATTGCATCCAAAAGCAAGGAAAATGATCAGTTCATCAAGACTAATCAAAAAATTTAAGAATTTTTATAGTTGGGTTGATAAAAAGAATGGCAGCAGAGATAATACAATTTCCGAAAAGACAACAACTTAAGATTGCAAAATCTGTTGATTTGTATTATTGCTGGGATTATAGGCTTAATAATCCTTTGTTGAATAGTATCTTTAAACCAGAAGTAAGTTATGTAGAACGTTGGTTTTTACAAACTCGTCATTTATTAAATAGCGAAGCCGACGAACATCCTATACTACAGTTATTGCTTAGTACTCAAGATAGTACTCTCGATTTACTTATCGAGAGTACTACAAAAGATTTAAATATTCAACTAGAATCTGCTAACATTGCATATAAAGATGCAACTGATATTAATATATCTAGATTAAATCGTTGGCTAGTTAAGTGGCAAGGCTTACAACAATATCGTTGGCGTTCTTAAACTCTTTAAGACCCAAATGGCCTAATTCAAAACTAACCTTAACATCTAACCATACTGGGATATTATTCTTTTTACAATTTCTAAAAAATTCAATATCTTCCCCGGTATACTGTCCGTTGTTAAATCCTAGAATAAACCAAGGTAATTCTAATTGATCAAACACTTGAATTTTTATCAAGCAAAAACCCAATGCCATGGCTTCTACTCTTATATGACTATCGGTTTGTTCATGTAGTTTTACATAAGTATTCCAATTGTCTATACTATGCCAAGCTGTGGGAATAACTGGTTCTAGTCTTTTACTGTAAGCGCCACCTACCACGGGTTCATTGAAGTTGAGCATTTCTATTACATGACTTGGTTTAAATGTAATATCACTGTCAATGAACATGACATGAGTTGCGCCCCAATCTTGAGCAGCTTTGACTAATTCATGACGTTGATTGGCTATCAATGTTCCTGGACTTAAAAACAAATTATGTTCTATACCAGCTTTGGATAATGCCTTGCCTAAATTATATAAACTAAATGCACACCTACTGTGCATTTGTTCACGTGTAGGCATGCAGATTGCTATTTTGTGTCTCATTATTTAACTTTTTTAAGTACTAATGTAGTTGTAGCTTCATCACTGTCGCTAGGAAGACCTGCATCGGCAGAATAATCGTCTTCTAGACTAATTCCGATTTGTTCTTCTGCTTTTACAGTAGCTTCTTTAATAGTGTTAGCTAATTTTACACAGATTTGTGTTGATTTAATATACAAATCTTCTGGTAATTTTGCCATTTTAGTCATAGTGTCTACTGCTGGTTTACCATAAGTTAGTAATTCAATGGCCGCAATTTTACCTAGGTGTTCAGCCCAATAGTCTCTTTCTAAAATCTCCCAATTAGAAATTTTAGATTCTAGTTCAGAACTATCTTGATTCAACAAGAATGTTTCTAAAGTTTCTTTTTCTTCTTTTAGACAATTAGTTTCAAATTGTCTAGTTTCAGTTAAAAGATCGCTGTTAATTTTTCTAATTCTATTCACCGTTTCGATGATATATCTTGCACTTGACACACCTGAGTGGTGATCAAAATTTTCACGCTCAAATACACTTTGTGTGTTATAAGGGCATAATTCAAAAAGTTTGGTTAGTTGGTTAGTCATAAAAAAATACCTCAATATGTTAGTACTGAGGTATTTATATACGTTATTCTAAATATTAATAAGCGTATGGTGAAGTTGCACCGCCGAATGTCGATGACATACTAATTTGAACTCCTGAGCTTCTTCCTTTGTAAGGACCAAGCGTACCGCTCAAAGTAATGTTCTGACCTGCGGCTGGGGCTACGTTGTTATATGCTTTCCGTATTCTGCCCATTGCAATTTCAGTTCCTGTTGCTGGTAAAATAGCCATTTATGATCTCCTGTTTTGAATTATTTATCGTAAATAATGTCTTTGACTTTTAAGAAGGGAGTTTCCTCCCTTCTTATTTACAAATTAATGTAAAGTCTTTTTAACATCCTTACGAAGTTCTTCGATCATAGCTTGTTGCTCTTTAATAGCTTCAACTAGAACGGATACAACTTTGTCATAACGAATAGTTTTGTAACCGGCTAATCCAGATTCAGTAACCAATTCTGGCATAACTGCTTCAACTTCTTGAGCAAGTAAACCAATTTGGTTATCGTAACGTGAAACGCCTAGTTCGTGAGCTAAGTCGTTGGCCTTGTATGTGTAACCACCAATTGCCATAACTTTGTCTAACGCACCGCTGATTGGGTTGATATCAGTCTTCAAACGTTCGTCTGAGAAGTAAGCTGTAATCTCACCAGTTGCTGTAATACCACCAGAAACTGCAATAGCACCACCAATTGAACCACCACTTGTTGACAATGTGTTAGTAACTGCTGTACCGCTTACGCTGATACCTGTACCAGCAGTAACAACTGTAATTGCCGCACTACCATCAAAGTTTACACCTTGAATTGCACGAGCTGTTTGTAATGTAGTAGCTGTTGTAGCATTACCCGACACAGCACCAGTATGTGTACCAGAAGAGTTACCGCTTAATGTAGCAGTAATTGTACCAGCAGTAAAGTTACCACTTGCGTCACGAGCAACGATAGCACTTGCTGTATTGGCACTTGTGGCTGTTGTAGCTGAGTTGCTTACTTTACCAGCAGTGCTGATTGTTGATAATTTACTATCAGCAATACTACCGGCCAACATTGTGTTAGTTACAGTACCTGTGTCTGTTGTATAAACACCGTTTGTTACAGTACCAGCGTTACCGCTTACTGTACCAGTTACGTTACCAGTTACGTTACCAACTAATGTAGCATTCAACGTTTTGTTAAAGTTCCAACGATCGTCAGCACTTGAATAAGTCAACGTTGCGGCCACTGCTGGACCAGCTACTGTTAAACCAGCACCGTTAGCGGCAGCCGCTGTAGATGCATTTTTAGCCACAGTAATGTTCAAGTCAGCAACATCCAATGTTGTTGTATTGATAGAAGTAGTTGTACCGCTAACTGTTAGGTTACCATTCAATGTTAAGTTGTTGAATGTTGGGCTATCACTTGTACCAATTGCTTGACCAATACTAACTGTTGTGCCAGAAACACTAACACCTGTACCAGCTGTATGAACTGTTACGTTACCTGTACCATCAAAACTTACGCCGTTGATTGTACGTGCTGTTGCCAATGCTGTTGCTGTACTTGCGTTACCACTCAATGCGGCAGTAATTGTACCAGCAGTAAAGTTACCACTTGCGTCACGAGCAACAATAGCACTTGCTGTGTTTGCGTTAGTAGCTGTTGTAGCTGAGTT
>Ga0114979_10001731_pt1 | contig 14715 bp, 13 predicted proteins | sample S_140625_EF_Meta_FD_87315 | JGI IMG/M metagenome (GOLD analysis project Ga0114979, IMG submission 87315) | Freshwater microbial communities from Lake Simoncouche, Canada to study carbon cycling - S_140625_EF_MetaG | ecosystem: Environmental > Aquatic > Freshwater > Lake | place: Lake... | reverse complement strand
TGAAAGAAAAGCATTTTGAAGAGACAGCCCAATGGATTGCCAAGATGGCTATGACAAAGGGCTGGCTCGACTATGCAAGAGGTCGGTGTAAAGAGTTAGAGAAAGATGAGTCAGGTTTGTACGCTGGGCTTGGCAAACGAATAAAAGAAATCATAGACAGTTTAAACAAGGAGGCGACATGAACTGGGATGTACTTGTCATCGTGGTTTTGATGGTGTTTGGTGCGGTTAGCACAATTGCCATCTTTGGACTGATCGGCTGGGCGATATTCTTTTTGCAGAATGTAGACGAAGATAGCTAATGAAAGTGCTTCCCATCAAAGCAGAAGAGACTGCGCCTTGGTTGCTTGAGAAGCATTACGCTAGAAGGATGTGTCCTATTAGCTATGCTTTTGGAGCATACAAGGACAATACTTTAATTGGCATTGTTACCTATGGCGTCTCTGCCAGTAGCACTTTGCGTCAGGGTGTTTGTGGGAAAAAATGGACAGACAAGGTTTATGAGCTAAACAGGCTGTGCTGTTTAAACGAGAAGAACATCGCTTCTGAGCTTGTAGGCAAGTCGATGCAAATGTTGCCAAAGCCATCGATTATTGTTTCTTATGCAGACACACAGCAAGGTCATGTTGGGTATGTTTATCAGGCAACTAATTTTCTGTATACAGGATTGAGTTCTAAGTTCAAAGACCCAAAGGTAAAAGGATTGGAGCATCAGCATCACGCCACTTATGCACATGGGCTGACAAACGCTCAGGTGATTGAGAGGTATGGCGTTGACAATGTTTACTTTGTAGACAGACCAAGAAAACATAGATATGTTTTTTTTGTTGGGAGCAAGAGCGACAAAAAACAAATGAGAAATGATTTGGCTTACGAAGTTATGCCGTATCCCAAAGGAGACACCAAAAGGTATGACTCAGGCGGCATTGTTTCAACTCAGGAGTTATTGTTCATATGAGTCAGGTAAATAAACAGTTTAAACACATGGAAGCAAAACATGACTGAAGAAGACGAGGCGTTCAACGAGATTGAGCGCAGAAGCAACGCAAAGAAAGATGCAGTGAGGGCGGCGATAACGCACCTTAAGCCAAAGTCGCAAGAAGAGTTCTACAACGAACTACGCAATGGGGTTGTTGAAGAAGTGGCACAGCACATTGAAAAGCTCAAAGGCTTTGGTCAGGACACTGTGAGTAGCTTGGCGATATACATCAGGGAGATGAAGAAATGAAGCTCTCCGAGCAAAACAAGTTTGCCTTGGCGTTGCACGATGTCCCATTGTGCGCCGTCTGTAACAAGCCTGTTGAGCGCATGGAGTCCCTGTATGACATCAATTCATATCAGAAACGGTTTCGTGTGTATTGCCACGGACAGATGGAAGAGGCGCTCCTTAGTGACATGGTTATTTGGGACGCAGACAGCATACGCATGGGTCAGGCGTTCATTGACAAACTACCACAACCACAATTGGAGAATTAAAGATGCCACTTGAAGATCACCCAACTGACCCAGATAAATGGGTCTACAAACCCAAGGACTACGCATTCCTATCGACACCAGAGCAATCTGACTGGCAGTGCTATATGTTTGGTAACAGGCCCAACGGCATGGGTATCGTATATCGCCCATCAAAAGGCAAAGTCCCAAATTTGTTCGTGCGCTGGATGATGCGTATCTGTTTTGATTGCTTGTGGGTAAAGGATAAGAAATGAACTTCAGGGAAACAACAATCAAGTACATCAAAGACATTCTTAGGTCAAAGACTATTTCAGAGGTGATCTACGCCGAACTGCAAGAGGCACACCTACGCAAACTGGAAGCTGAGACTGCCGCTGAGTACGCTAATGCCGCCATGCAATACAACGAGGAACGGATCAAGCGTCTTGAAGCACGGCTCACAGAACACAAGGACTACACATGATTGACAAAATCATCATCAGTGCAATTCTAGGCACAGTAGGGTTCAATGGCTTGTTTCCCGACACACCACAACCCATTACGCCTTGGCAGTTACAGGTGCAAGCAAAGGAGAAATCCATAAGCGAGATGTGCGACAGGAAACCCAAGAGCAAGGAAGCAAAAGATTTGTGTAGACGATGGAGAAAACAAAATGCTTGAACGTATAAGAACATTCTTTGGTAGAGAGAAAGGTATGCACCCGAACAAGTCAACCGTTGTTGCTCAAGGGACAGCGTGGTATTGCACTGAGTGTAGGTTGGTATTTGTAACTAAGTCTGCTGGAGATCAGCATGGTTGCGAGTATGGGTTTCAAGATTCAATAATGGGGATGAAAAAGAATGCAGAACAAGAACGCATTTGATTGGCAAGGGCCGAGTGTATTTTCACTTGATAAAAAAATGAAACAGATGGCAAGTGGCGCTAAGGCTGGACAACTTGCAAGCCAAAGAGCAATGGAAAAGCTCAACGAGAAAAAACAAATAGTTATTTACAGCAAGGGGCGGCAAAGTGCCAAGACCAAAAAGTGAAATAACTAAAGCAGGTAAAACCGTAGGTGTGCGCTTAACTCAAAACGAATACGAAGCCTATGTGGAGCTTGGGGGTGGCAAGTGGTTGAGGTCATTCTTGAGAGAGCATTACAAGTATTTGGTTGAAAACAATGCGGCTAAAACAGCCAAGAACCCAAACCAAAACGAGCTTGATTTGGCGTGACGTTTAAACAGTTCAGCCAAGAGGAGAGCGACAAGTACGACCTCCCTGCAAAAAGGGCGGTGGCTTGTTGGCTGGCGTGGAGGCATGGAATAGAGGCGGCTGAGTTTGAGGCTTACAAGGTAGACTTGATCCTGATGCTGAACGGCTCTTTCCATGCCTACATGGAGGTGGAGACTAGGAACTGGTGGGATGGCAAAAGCAATCTATGCCCATTCCAAACCATCCATGTTGCAAGACGCAAAATCAAACTGTTAGATAATTCGGCTCCCACTTACTTTGCGGCAGTCACCAATGACTTTAAACACGCCTACATCTGCCGCTCAGGAGATGTGGTTGCAAGCCAAATCAGAGAAGTTCCCAACGTCCATGTTCCGCAAGGTGAGCGTTTCTATGATGTTCCAATTGACAAGTTCAAGCTTGTAAATTTGGAGTTGCCCTTTTGACTAAAAATGAAAAACAACATTACTCAGCCATTGCTGGACTGGGATGCTCACTCTGTCGCCATCTTGGCTATGGTGAAACTCCGTGTGAAATCCACCATATACGAAGAGCGGGGAAGCGAAGCAACGCCCCTGTCATTGGACTATGCCCCGAACACCACAGAGGAAACAGTGGAGTTCATGGGTTAGGTCGCAAAGCCTTTGAGAGGAAATACAAGACCTCCGAAGAGGAATTGCTGGTTAAATCCCTAGAGATTTTGATAGCTGGAGGTGTTGGCGGGCCACCCGTGCAAGCTGACCTTCAAGAGCGTTTACACGCTCTAAGCGCTCATCTGGCGGAATACTCTGGGTATTCTGTATCAACCTGATCTGTTTGTTGATCTTTCCCATATTGTCGGCAATCCGATTCAAGGCAGGGGCGGCACGGAGTAACTTGACCTTGTCCTCGTCAGCGTAAAGCTCTTTGATGGAATCGTAAGCGCCAGCAGACTTGTAATCCTTAACAGCCGCAGATACTTCGTTTGCAGTCCTGTACAACTCATAGAAGTCGCCCACCACCTTGTCCCTTGTGGGGTCGGTAATAAATGACTTGAAAAACGGTTGTTGTGCAAGATTCTTGTCCATTGGCGTTTCGTCACTGCCAGCGTGAATCGCCTTGTCCATCAGGAAGGTCGAGAAGGTTCCCCACTCAGCAAAGTAACCTTGGATGAGGTGATCAAGCTTGGCTGGAGAAAGACCTAATTCACCAAGCCCAGCCTTACTCAAAGCCTTGGCTGTCTCAGATGCTCTGCGTCCACGCATCTCCACAGGAAGCTTGGACTCTCCAATGCTTTCAATTGGACTATATGTAAACAGCGAGTAGTTGGTAATTGCCTCAAAGGCTGGCTTGAGCAACTGGGGCAAAGGAACCGCATCGCCGGGGAGAGAGTTTGATAGGCCGTTTAAATACGATTTGACAACCTGCTTGCCTGTGCTGTTGCCATAGATGTAGCGAACCATTCCCTCTGGAATAGTCTTCATCAGGAAGCCAACTTCAAATGGTGTTGGGATTTTGATAAATCCTTCGCCAAATGGGTTATGGATCAGCCAGTTGTTGTCACGGATGTAGTCAGGTACTTTCTTGTACTCCTCATCATCTTGCATCATCATGGCGTAGGCAAAGCTCATGGCGCTCATCATCACTGCACGGCGTTTAAACATTGCACGGGCTTCTGCTCGCTCCTTTGGTGGCAGGCCGTAGCCAGTTGCGGCTTTGTATAAAACATCCAAGCTGGAGATTGCGGCAGACAAGAACGGAGTCATGTGACGCAGAGCGGCAAGGGTTGGGGAGTTGCCACGAACTGCAAAGTTGATGGACTCACGAGCCTTGTACACAGCTTCGTTGGTGGCATCAACAGCGTTTAAACCACGAGCTAGGGCCTCATCCAATGCCTTTTTGTAGATTGCAACACGAGTTGCCGCATCAGATGCCTCGTGCATTTCCATGAGTTTGGTCAGCATGGCAGAAGTACCGCCCCTCTTGGAAAACTCCTGACCAGCAGTTTCCAAGAAGTCCTGCAAGTCCAGCGTTGAATCAACAGGGCCAATCACGCCACGCTCGGCAAGCAAACGAGCCTCTGGAGAATCTCTTCTAAGGATGTTGATGTATTCCTTGGCTGAGTGCAAAGGAGTCACCAGTGGGCTATTGGTCAGTGCGGCTTGGATTGGATCACGAATCAACTGGCGAATCCAAAACATTGGGTTGAGCAAAGCGCCAGCACGGAGAACGCCTGTCGCACCTGACATCGCCTTCATTATTGGACTGAGTTGATAGTGCATTGACTCAAATGCGGCTACGTCATTAGGGTTATCCACGACAACGGAGACAATGCCTTCCTTGTTAGCTTGTGGATGGTTCTGATCTTTGTATCGCAAGTTGATGTCAGGGTCTGTTGGGTTGGTAATCTTTGCCAGCCCAAGCGATTGCAACTGATCAACCGCAACCTTGCGGGTTTGGTTCTGATAAGCACCAGCCACCATTGAGGCGTACTGTTTGCTCACGTTCTCCCAAATATTGCGGAATAGGTCAGAGCCTTCCAGTCGTTGGATTTTCTTAACGCCCTTTGTTCCTGTGTAGGCATGACCAAAGCCTTCACCCATGCGCTCTTCCATGTCAGCAATGGAGGCGGCAAGAGATACATAAGACTTCTTGCCACGGTATTCATTGGCGGCTTTGGCATCCAGCAATCCAACCTTTTCCCACAGATCAACCAGCGAGGTGTTTACATTCTTCCATATAGAGAAGATATCCCTAAGCTCTGGGACGTTCTGCATCTGCTGTTTTGCCCATGCGATCTGGGCCGCATCAACCTGCTTCTCTCTGTTTAAATGCTTTGCTGGTGGATTTACAGCGTTATGTGCCGCATCTTCTTGCATGATCTCTTCGCCACGCAAGGCACGAGCAACTTCAGCAACGTAGCCACGACCATCCAGACCTGAATCCCGTACAAACTGATTGCTGTTTAAATCATCTGCCAGCAGTTGGCTGTTTGCCAAGTTGTTGACTGCATCGTTCTTGATGATGATGGAGCCATCGTTGTTGAGTACAGGTACGCCGCCTGTTAATCCATTTTTGATCAGGTTGATTGATTGCGCTCTTGCACGATTCAACATATCAGCACGAAGCTGACCCTTGCTGTCAAAGATGGGTAGGTTCTGCAAACGCTTGGTTAAACCAGCATTGGGGTCAACCCAGTTGATTCGGAGCTTTGTCCAAAACTCATTGGGATCTGTAGTGAAGACTTGATGAGCCGCAGAAGCCGCTTGTTGCACCTGTTGTCCCGCTGTGTAAACAGGCGTTTGTGCAGTCAGTTGCTTGGGTGGTGCGTTCAGCGCAAAACGAATGTCTGGGTTGGTTACATCATATGTGCCAATGTTTCCTGTTGCAGATTTGATTTGATTTGATTTGTAAACAGCAAGATTTTTACGCCCATGCTCTTTCACATAGTAGCCATCAAATCCAAGCGACTTGATTGCATCTTGAATTGGATTGGATTCAACGGTACTCCACTCGCCATTCTTGAGCCAAGTTATGTCATCTTTCGACAACTCTCCTGATGCTTGTTTAACAACTTTACTGATGTGCTTAGGGTCTTGGTAGTCAAACGGATTGGTGACTCTGACGTAAACTGGCATGACGTTTTTGCCAACATCTAATCGATTTGCAAGCAATTCTGTAAGTTGCTTTCCAATACCAACAGTTTGAGCCGATGCTGACAAGGGGCGGCGCATAAAAGTTTCAATGTGCTGTTCCCTTGTTGTATCAATAAGACCGTTTGAATTTATATTTGTACCAAGTCTATTGTCTGCAATAGCCTCATCTACAAGCCTTGTAATCAACGGAAGCTTTTCGCTGGTTCCCTCAATTATTTCGCCAAGCTTGCGTATATTTCTCTCTTGCGAATACTGTGTATATGTTGAGGCAAAGTCAGGGTCTTGAGTTAAGAATATTGAATCCGCTTGTTTTGGTCTGAACTCAGTAATGTCATTGGCACTGCCGTGATACCAAACGCCCTTCTCTTGGCTTGGCTTGATAAATTCTTGTAGATTCTTGTCACGCAAACTGTAGCGGATGTCAGGACTGGTGCGATCAAATGTTCCAATGTTGCCAGTGGCTGATTTGACTTGTGCGGGGTCATAGACGGCAAGATTCTTTCTGCCGCCTTCAAGCACAAAGAAGCCATCGTGACCAAGCTTCTTTAGAGCTTTCTGCACCTTCTCTGACTCTATGGTAGACCAGTGACCACGCTCAATAAAGCCACGGTTCTTGTCGCCATATTTCTCATCGCCTTCTTTCAAAAAGCGGTTGTACTCTGGTTGGTTTAGCTCTGCGTTAAGCGCATCAACTTGTTGCTTATCGGCAAAATTAAATGGATTTTTAACACTTGCAAATAATGGAAGAATATTTTGACGAGTTGGCAATTGATTCTTCAGAACGTATGTAACCTCTTGCTCAATTGCAGATGGAATCAACCCAAAAGTCACATCCATTTGAGAGAAGTCAGACTTGATCTCTGCAAACTCTTTTGCAGATATGTCTCCATTTTTGCGAGCAACATTTGCCCCATCCATGATGTATTTGTTTCTCTCTTGCGGAGTTGCTCCGTTAAAGAGTTCTTTGATCATGTAGGCTTCACTTGCATCACCAAAGTCTTCAGCAAATGTTGGATCAGCAGTTAAAAAGATTGCGCCAGCTTGCTTTGGTTTAAACGCAGTGATGTCACGAGCAGTACCGTGATACAGGACAAGCGGGTTGCCTTTGGCATCAACGATCTTGCTGTTGCCAAACCATTGTTTAAACGCAGGAGTGTCTGGAGCCTTGATTCTAGAAGCGGGGTAACCCAAAGTAGACATTGGCTGGCGCAAAGAGAACTTGTACTTCTTGGCAATAGGAGCAGAGAGTGGCAAGCTTCCAAGCTTCTCCTCTGGAGTCATTGTCTCCATCATCTTTTGAACAGCCACATCGGTGAATGGATCGCCGCTCAGTGCGTATTCAATAGGAGGAAGAGCCGCCTTCTGAGTGGCATAAGGGCGATCTTTCAAAGGAATAGCTTCTACGCCCTTGCGGAAGTTCTGCCATGCGTTCTGCAAGCGAGTCTCGGCAATCAGCGCCCACTTAGCCATTGGGTCTTTGGTAACCGCTAAATGGTTCTTGGCGGCGGCAAACTCACCCCTAGCGCCGAACTCTGCGGGAGTCAGGTTGTGCGAATAGTAGTCATGGACTGCACGAAGCAAATCGTTGTACAGCATGGGGTAGCCGTTGGAATCCTTGAGTCCAGACGGCTTGAGCAAAGGATGCGACTTGAAGCTTGATCCTGTTGGGCCAAACGTGTCAGGCGATGTCTTGTAAACCTTGAGCCTGTTGTTTTGATTGACATCATCTCGCATGGCTTGACTGCCAAGTTCTTTGGGGTAGATGTCTTTGTTGTCAGCCTCAATACGAGCAAGCAAGCCGCCCTTCTTTTGCCAAGCAGAGTCAGGTACACCATAGTGATCTTGCAAATACTTGATGGCGCTATCGGCATCAGCCTCGACCATGCCACGAGACAGAGCTTGTTTAAACTCTTTAACGCCCTTCTCGCTGAAGTAGTTGTAGGACTTGCCATCCATCATTACATCGGTGACAACTTCAACCTTGATAGGAAGTATCTTGTATTGCTCTACGAGTTCACGAGCAAGTGCGGTGTATGCCCTGCGAACAATTGGACGCTTGAGGTCGTTGTTGGGCAACGCCTCGAAGATTTCAACGAGGCTCTTCTGCGCCGCAATCTCTGCCTTGTTTAAACTCTTCTGCTTAAACCCGGTGACGGGTTCGCCCTTGAAATATTCGGCTACTAGCTTTGAGCTTCTTGCGTCATTAGTTTCCTTGGGACGAACGTCACCTGCAATTGACTGGTATCCGAGTCTGGCTCCGTCTCCAGTTCCATAGACGTAGAGCCGTTCAACACTTGGTTTGACCGCTTTATCGCTTCTGCCCACCACTCTGGCGAGGGCCTTGTCGAGGGATTTGACTTGCTGGATGTATTCTTCATAAGCCTTCTCTGTGTTTTCAAATGGGTCTACAAAATAGGTGGCGGCAGTCCATTGCGTTTTGCCATCCTTTTCTTTGCTGGACACTGTAATGGCTGGAATGCCTGTTTCTTTGATGATCTCTGCAAGCTCATCATTTGTCAACTGACGATTGATTCCCATTTTCCAGACGTTGGTGGCGTATGAGCCATCGCCAAAGTCGTGACCAAATGGATATGCAGTCGCCTGACGCACATGGACTTGTTGCTGGTTGAAGTTGGTGGCAAACCTTGCCAATGCCGCCATCACATCTTTGCGGTCTGCTTCTGGGAATGCAAGAGCGGCATTGATGGCTGGCTCACGCTCAGAACCATATGCACCCATCACAGGCTCAATGTTTACCTTGGCAGATGTCCCACTGAGCAAATGCTGAAGATGAGCCTTAGCAACATCTTGCAACACAGCATAGGCTTTCTCATCCCCGTTCATGGAGCGTTGATACAGCTCGTTTAAACCTTGTATGCTGGATGTGACGTTCGAGAGATTAACCGTAATCTTTTCACGAATGTCCATTTCCTCACGCAGTCTTACTCCGCCCTCTGGCTGATAGGACTTGTCATAGCTGGAAGCGCCTTCTGCGATTGTCTTGCCAGCATCGCTACCAACCCACTGCGGATCATCCATGCCGCCAGCAATTTTTATAATTTTTTCTCTGGCTTGCTCAAATGTCTGTTCGCCATTCTTGTACTTTGTCCACTGCCCACGAATTGGAGCCTTCATGCTGGCCTTCATGTTCTCATCGAACAAGCCCCGCACAGCCTCCCAAGTGATGGACTGCATCTCTCTAGCCTTCATGCCGACCTGCTTTGCCGCATCACGGTAAGCATCAGCAATCAAACCATATGTACCACCAACGCCAATGTTGTCGGCAGTGCCAGTTGCTCCAAAGTTTTGGGCAACAGCCAAGTCAGTGCCAGCCAAAGCCTCAAACAAGCCAGCGGCAACGGCATGGGTATCAATAGTTACATGACTGATGTCGCTGTTGGGAGAAACAATGTTGTTGTAGAACGAACGAATCTTGTGTTCAAAGCCAAGCTGTTGGCTGATGTTGTCTCTACTACCATTGCGGAAAATGCTGACCGACTTCTCAATTGGATCGTAGGTAGACCACATCAGAGTTGATTCTTTGATGTCGCCCTTCTTATCTGGCATATTCATCACCAAGCCGCTAAAGCCTCCCTCTGGAGTAACGATGCGGTATGAGCGTGACTGATAGGCTTCATCGTATGCACGGACAAAGGCGGCGGCAGACTCAATATCCATGTCATTGAGCTTTGTACCAGCCTTGGCAACCTTTTCAATCTTCTTGTAGGCAAGCCCACGCTTCTCTTGCTCTTTGCGATCTTTGGTGTTCCTGACGTAGCTCTGAGCGTACTTAAGCATATTGGTATCCCAAGCCATGTCGCCACGCTTGGAAAGAACATCTATGGCACGTTCAGCCATTGATACGTTCTGAAACCAATCCTTTTGCGGAGACATTGCCGCCAAGATGCCTGACACCTGCATATCTGTCAGGTCATACTCTTTGCCCATCTGCTTGGCAATCTTGTTTGCGCCGTCATACCAGAGTTTGCTACGGTTGCGAATTTCAGCGGGGACAGAGTTGTACAAGAAGAGCAAGTTGTTCACGATGTTCTTTTTGAACAAAGGAATTACTTGGTCATCTGCGGTGTCTTTAGGTATAAACCCGTAATCTTTAATTGCCTCAATTGTTCTGGCCTTGATGGCTGGATTTATCTCCATTGCCTCAAGCACAGCCTTCTCGTCAATTGAGTAGATGTCTTCCAGCGGATCGAACTTGGCCTTAACGCCAGTTGCGTTCTGAGTGGAGATTTCTTTCTCCCCCTTTTCAGCCTTGCGAACAAAAGAGAAGCGAGGAGCAGTAGACGCAGGAAATTCTGGCAAGTCTTCTGGCTTGATTCTGGATTCTTGTATCTTCTTTTTGCTAAAGATTCCTTTAACTTTTTGGAATAACCCAAGAACCTTCAAATCTCTGCCAGATATTTTTTTAAGATTGCCATTTTCGGTAAGCTCATATTTACCAACAAGACTTTGATTAAATTTTTTCGGATTATGAATGATGGCGTGTGTGTCATCTGCATATGGATGCAATGTTGCCTCAATGCCCATGCTGTCTAATTCATCAGCAATTCTTTTTTGAATTCCAAACTTGTCATCAAACTCATCGCCTCTTGGTTTTACCTCACGCATCAATCCTGTTTCTGGAAATCCAGACATAAGCATATCTTCAGCGTACGTCTTCCTCATAGCAGACAATGCATCAGCCATCATAAATACAGGGCGACTGCCGTATTCTTCTGTTGTACGGTAAAAGCCGTTTACCTTTTCTGGTAGAACAATACCTGCTTTAACAAACTTATCTAGAATTGCTGGCTGTGCTTCTGGGCCTTCAAAAGGGAAGATTGTGTTTTCTTTTGTCAGGGGGAAATCTGCTAAATAGATATACCCACTTCCACCCATGTATTGCTTGCCATAGGTCATTGATGTTGGAGTGACATCTTGCTTGCCAATGTTTTTGGCATTCAAGTCTGAACCCATACTTGCGTAAGCGCCATACCCAAAGCCAAAAGCATTTAACTTGCCTTCTGCAATCTGATCAAAGTTTTTGCGGGAGGCGTGTTGCAACAATGAATAGCGTCTGCCATTAGCAGAGACATCGCCCTTGTAGACCATAGGCTCGTAGCCATTGGGATCAAACCCGCCTTCTTTTGGTGCGGTGGATACTAATGGGCGAACGTCAAACTTGCCTCTTGCTTGGGTGGCGGCTTGGGGTTTGTACTTGGTTGCCTCAATGCCACGGAAGATTGAGTCTGATGTATTGAAGCCTTGACCAGAGAAAGTGTTCTTCAAGGACTGGAAGAACTGCTTTAAACGGTACATCAGGTTACCCACCATCCCGGCGGGCAGTTTGTTGTTGAAGTGTTTAAACGCTTCAGCAATGCCTTCTTCTTGCAGATACTCGTCAAAACCAGCCATGTCGCCGTTGTTGTCTTGGGCGTACTGTTGGCGGTAAAGTTGTTGAGTCTCTGGCGTGATGAACTGAGGAATCCAGTCTGACTTGGCTTTGTTGGTCAGCACTCTCCACTCTTGCGGTGTAAACGCATTAAGGTTCTTCAGGGCGTGGACTGTTTCATGGCGCAAAGTCCCTAAGTGGTTGTCCGAGTCCAATGCCACGGTAACAAGGTTTTGAGCGTAGTAGCCATCGGCTTTTCCATTGCCAAGGCTGTCCATGATTTGCAGACCAGTTCCCTCTAAGCCATATTGCTTGAGTGCGGGGATCAGAGTCCTGCGAACCTCTTGCACCTTTTGCTGGACTTCTGGAGCAATGGAGGGAGCAACTGTGACTGGAGGAACGGTATCTAGAACGGTCTGAAATACGCTGGACAGGTCAGTCCTACCCTGTGCATCAAACTCTAGCTTGGCGGCTTCAAATTGGGTTCTGAGTGCTGGGTTTTGCTTTAAGCCATCAGTAAGCTTTAAAGCCAAAGCCGCAGATTCTTGTGGGGCTACAGCGGGCTGTATGGTTCCCGCTTCGGGGGCTAGAAGCGCCGCATTCTGTGCGCCCAAGGCTTCCACTTCGGCTTGGGTAGAAGACAACTCCCGACCCAAAGGAGAGGATGTGTCGATAGCGCCACCGATTGGAGTGGTTGCGGTGAGCGGGGCTTGTTGTTGGTAAAGCTCTTGACCCTGTACCAAACCCTGATCAATACCCTGACCGATGGTAGGCTGTTTAAACGCTTCAGCGTTTTGAGGCCCAGCCGCCCAGAACATTGGGTTTGTTACCTCATCACGGTTTGGTGCAACCTGATCGGTAAGGGGATTGACCTGATCGGTAAGGGGTCTGATACCCTGATCGGTTGGGCGGGCAGGGCCTTCTAAGTAACGACCAGCAGGGCCAAGTGTGCCACCAAGGACAAAGCCGCCAATAAAGCTGTCAAAATATTCTTTTCTAGCCTCTGGGTCTGTGATGCTTAAACCAGCTTGCAATCGCTCAAGCGACTGTTGAGCCGCCTCTGTTAAGCCCTCTCGTCCACCTGTTTTGACGGCAACGCCGCCATACTCTTTGAGGGTGGACATCAATCCACGCTTGGCAATGTCTAGCGCCTGACTTTCTGCAAGGCTAATACCAGCGGAAGCAAACATCCTGCGGATCAGCGGAGTCATCCCCAGCGAGTATGTATCAAGCAGGGCTTGAGGAACAGCGGCGGCAGTGGCGTAACCAAGGTTGGTTTTTTCTAACGTCTTGCCAGTCTCCATTTGACGAGAAAGGTCAGAGCCAACAAATTGAGCGGTACTAGCTAGACCAGCGGCAATCGCAGGGGCAAGTACAGGCGCACTTGGAACAGCAACCATGCCAACGCCAGCGGCGGCAAGTGGAGCCGCTACATACGGAAGAGAACCGCCAAGCAACTCACGAAACTTTTCTCCGGGGGCTTCAGTCCAATCTTTTTCTGTTGGTTGAAATATTTCTCTGGCACGAGCCTCAAGCTTGGCGCTTTTCTCTTCGGCCTCTCTTATTGGAAGAATTCCAAGCTTGCCCGCCGTTTTATAAGCATCTGCTTGTATTTTTTCTATGGATGACTTGGCGGCTCCAGTAAAGCCAGTATCACGCTTGGTCTTCTCTGGTGTATAGCTTTGAGCCGCAAACTGAAAAAGCGCCTCATCAGAAGCCCCTTCTGGAGCTTCGATCTTAATTATCTTGGCGGCAGGAGCTTCGACTTTATAGATTGGCATTTTTATTTGACTCGTTTAAATCCCGTTGTGTCCACCGGCTTTGGTGGTGCTGGAGGCTTTGGTGGGGTAAAGTCAATTCCTGTTTCGGAAAAAATTTCTCTCATGCCCTTGATAAAAATTGGATCTCTCTGAAGGGCGGCCTCGGCATCACTTACAAATTTGTCGCCTTCTGCCATAAGTCTAGCCTGCTCCTCTGGCAATACTGCGTTTTTAGCGGCGGCATATCTTGACTCAGCCAAAACCTTTGCTTGTCTCATCTGAGAGTCGCCATAAAGCCTTAGCCCATTCTCAACATCTCTTCTTCTTCGATCATTTTGTGCTATACCCCTGTCTATTGCTTGCAAATCTTTTGTTGATTTATTATCTTTTGCAATAAGCTTATCAAGCTCAAGCTTATCCCTTCGATACTCGTCACGGTCTTGCTGTGCTTGTTTTGCAAGTAATGCCGCATCTTTGTAACGCAACACAGTGCCTTGCATTTGCAAAAGGCGAGCGTCTTCTGCGGCGCTTTGCTTACGATTCTCTTGCAACATACCTAATCCAGCCGCTTGACCTTTGGCAATATTGACAAGGGCGTTTGTAGACTCGCCACCCATTGTGGCAACACCAGCCATGATGTTTGCGTAAGCCTTGTCTTCTTTGCGCTGTTTTGCAGATGCAAGCTTGCTTTCTCGAATCTCTTGCATCAATTTATCGTATTCAGAAGAGGTGTCTGCCGCATTGTCAGCCGCATTAACTGATGGCTTTTCTTTCAAGATTTCGTTAACTTCTGCAAGTTGAGCAGGGCTTGCTACGGTAAAGTTTTGTGAAGGGTTAGAGTTAGCCGCCGCATTTCTTTCTAGTTTTTCTATTTCAGTTTCGCCAGCTTTCCTTAAGTCTAAATCGGCTTGCGGCCTTGTTCCCTTTGGATACTTGCTTGTGTTTATAGATTTTGGCCCGCCCATGACTCGTGCCTTTGCCTCCTCAATCTGCGCTGGAGTTAAGACAGGAACTTTTTGCGGCCCTTTAAACAAAGTCTCACCAGCCGCCATGCGTCTTGCTCGCTCTGACGGGGTCATTGATTCAAAAAGTCCGGGGAGAACATTTTCTGCTTCATCAATTCGATTTTCAAGCTCTCGACTTTTGAAATATTTTTCTTTCAATGCATTTAGACTGCCTGAAACGCCAATTGAGTCTAAAAAGTCTCCAATGGTTGAGGTTGCTTTTTCTGGAATTGACTTGCTAACAAGGCTACCCTCTGGCCCTGC
>Ga0114979_10001728_pt1 | contig 14726 bp, 13 predicted proteins | sample S_140625_EF_Meta_FD_87315 | JGI IMG/M metagenome (GOLD analysis project Ga0114979, IMG submission 87315) | Freshwater microbial communities from Lake Simoncouche, Canada to study carbon cycling - S_140625_EF_MetaG | ecosystem: Environmental > Aquatic > Freshwater > Lake | place: Lake... | reverse complement strand
CCTTTTGCTTTCCATTCCAGCTTGTTAATAATGTGCAATAATTCATTTACAGATGTTTGGTAGTAATCGGGACTTGGTTAATCACCAAGTCCCTTTTGCTTTTCCACAACAATTTTTCGCTCACAAGATTTTCATCTGCCTAATTTCACTTGCTCGTTAAACCGTAACTTCGCTCTCGTGATGGGGGCGTGTTGTAATTGGCAGCCTAGTCGTTTACCAAACATCTGGAACGGGTTCGAACCCTGTCGTCTCCACCACAGTCTTAGTTAGTGCGATTCGATCTATTGGTAATGGTCACGGGAATTGCAGTAGCTGTGCATGGGAGAGCCTCGAGAAATCGAGGCTCTTTCCTTTTTGGCTACTCTTTCGCATGAGTTAAACTTTGCTCATGAAATTTCAAATCTCAGTAATCGATAACTTGGCTAATCCAGGTACCCCAGCCGAGATGGTTGAGATCGATAAATTCAACGATGAACTTCGTGCCAACGGACAATTTATATTTGCTTGGGGGCTACACGAACCTCAATCAGCCACCGTTATTGATAATCGCAATGACGCAAATTTGAGTACTGGTAAGCCACTTTTTGAAGCCAAAGAAAACTTCAGCGGCCTTTGGATTATTGACGTGGCAGATGCCGAGACTGCTAAGAAAATAGCTTTTGCTGCATCAAAGGCATGTAACCGAAAAGTAGAACTTCGCCCATTTCACTAAGGTCAATCTAAAGTTTCGCCGGAATTCTCTATTAATTGGCGCCAAAAACTCTAGACTCCAGCAGTGGAGTCATCTAGGGGCTTCCTAAGTGAAGGCAGGGCCGCGATGTCTGACTTAAATTCTCTGGTTTATGAAATTGTCGAGGGAAAAACAGCTTCGAGTTTAGATCGAGTGCGTAGGGGGTTTTTCAACCTTTTCTACAAAATGGAGGGTGAGAATTCACCGGTAGAAATTACTGAAATTGGAAATGCAGTCGCTTTTCACACCGGAATGGATATCTCATTTCTCAATCAGGTGACGATTTTTGATAGCAGTGCTGAGATTTTTGAAAAAGTAATGCAGTTAGTTGCTAGCTGGAAAGTAAAGAACCAGGTTTATTTAGCTGGGGCAGGTTTGGCACATGCAGAACAGCTCAAACTTACAGGCTATACATGCGGCGGTGCTGCACCTTTTATGGGATACGCAATTGATGACCGTTTTGCAAACTTTGAACTGCGCGAAGGGCTATCGGTTGTTCTAACAAAAACAGAGTCCGAACTAGACGGCAACATAAAGATGATCTCAGATACCTTCGGACTACCCAGAGAAGTTGTCAGCACTTATGCCGGAACCTTGTTAGCGGATCCAACTGCTTTCCGATACATGCTCTTTGATAAAGGAGTTCCAGTTAGCACTTCGATATTTATGAAAAATGAGATGTTAGTTGGCTGTTTTGATGTGGCAACACCAGCTGAACATCAACGCAAGGGATACGGCGAAGAGTTGATGAAATATATGTTGCGCGTTCAATATGAATTAGGTTCTAAATTAGTGGTTCTGCAAGCTTCGCCCGCTGGTGAAGTTCTATATCGTCGAATGGGTTTTCAGATAATTGAGTACGTTCAGCAATGGGATATGAATAATCAGGATTTGATTAATGGGGTGACTAGAATCTAGCCATGATTGAGATTGAGCAATTTCAAGTTCGCGGTCTATCAGGGGCAGTTCATAAGGTTCGCTTTGGCTCGCGCACGGTTGATTATTGGGCACCTGTTAATCCGGGGCACCATGTTCTTATAGCTTACGATGGTCAGAATATTTTTGACAAGCGAAATATCGGTATTAATCCGCATCAAAGAGCCACTTGGGAACTCGCTAAATCTGCAGCCAGAATTGCTGAATTAAATGACATCACTCCACCAACAGTTATCGGGGTTTATCACACGCCTTTTGACGAAGATAATTTAGGCCGAGTTAAGGAATACACACCAACTCAATTTATGAGCAAGCGCGAAGATTGGGCACCGATTAGTTACGGCCTTTATCCCGAGAATATCGATGCATTTCTAAAAGACTTGAGTGCTGATCAACACATAGAAGAAATTGCAAAAGTCATCGTGCCAACAATTACTGAAAAAATTGGGCAAACTTATTCTCCTGAGACCACCGCGATACTTGGTGCCAGCATGGGTGGACTAGCCGCAATTTACGGAGTAATTCGTCAGCCTGATTTCTTCCACACCGCTCTTAGTTTCTCACCACACTGGCCCATCGGCGGAAACAAATTAGCTGAAAATATGATAAACGCTTTTCCAGAACCCGGCAGACATAAACTCTGGATGAGTCGTGGCACTAAAGGTTTAGATGCAACGTATGAAGAGCCACAAGATTTGGCCACCAAGTTGATTACAGAGCGTGGATATCGCGAAGGCGTAGACCTGAAATATCGCACTCTAAATCGTGGCGCACATACCAATGCCACTTGGGCTAGATATGTGCCCGATGCGCTTAATTTCTGGCTTAGTTAGCGGTGCGCGCGCTCATAAGAAATTGGGTCTAGCGCATCTAAATTGATTACATCCATTTTGTTAATAGCCAGAATGTCCGCAATTTGAGCGCGATGCTCAATACCGTGATTAATTGTTTGAGCAACGATTGTGGTGTTTAGGAAAGATACGGTTTCTCCGTATCTCACAAAGGTCAACATCTCTTCGGGTTTATCTATCCAATTCAGAAAAGCCTCATCATTTTGAAGTGATTGAGCTGCAAGTGCTTTCATGCCTTCGGAAGTAAGTGGAAAAGGAGTTTCGTAAGGTGCAGCTTCTTTCTTCATGCGGGCCAGTAAGCGAGGCTGCGACATCACGATGTGGTTAGCAACGGCTCCTACAGTCCACTCTGGATTCCAGGCTGAATATGAAAGCGCTTCCTCTGGAAGTTCGCTTAGTTGAGTAAATACAGAATGATTCGCCCAAGCCATGTGCTTATAAAGTCTTAACAATGCTGGATCAGTCATGTCGCAAATCCTATTCATTTACTCTTAGATTGATGGATAAAACTCCAAACATCGAGGGCATCAAGATCAATATGGTGACCTTGCTGCTTCATGATGGCGGCAATCTGACCTTTATGTTCTGCGGCATGCATTACGGCTTGCGAAAGAATTAGCGAGACTGTCGCGTGAATAATTCCATTCTCGCCCTCGATCTCTAAATCTTGATCTGAGCCAGTTACGTATTCAAGAAGGACGGCATCGAGTTCGGCCATTATCGCTAGATACTCTTTCGCTACCGAGCCATTTACGACTGGCTTCAAATCTGTCCAGGTGGCTCCGTTTAGGCAATACCGGTACCACTCACCGCTTCCGGCTAAGTGCGTAAGCAATTGACCGATTGGCCACTCGCCATCGGCTGCTGTCAAACCAAATATTTCATCGGGTTGATCGATAAACATGGTGAAGAATTTTTGGTTTGACCAAGCTAGATGACGAAGTGAAGTTTCCAAAGAAATCATAGAAATACCTTATATCTGGGCTGCTGATAAGGCGCTAAAAATCTCATATTTCGAGGTAAAAAGGCCATAAATTGCGATTTTCTGGAACTCCTTTAGGATCTAGTTATAAGGTTTCTAAAGCAAAAGTAAACAAAAAATCGAAAGGTCAACTCATGTCTGATTCAGCAAAGTGTCCAGTACCGCACGGCGCAAATACCACCGCCGAATCTTTCAATCAGACTTGGTGGCCAAAGGCGCTTAGCCTCGAAATTCTGCATCAGCATGACACAAAGACCAATCCACTTGGCGCTGACTTTGATTATTTAGAAGAGCTAAAGAAGTTAGATATCGCAGCGCTTAAAAAAGATATGCATGAGTTGATGACAACCAGCCAAAGTTGGTGGCCAGCTGATTGGGGTCATTACGGCGGATTAATGATTCGTTTGTCTTGGCACGCAGCCGGTACTTATCGCGTTGCTGATGGTCGCGGTGGTGCAGGTTCAGGTAGCAATCGTTTTGCGCCACTAAATTCTTGGCCAGATAATGCCAACTTAGATAAAGCACGTCGTTTACTTTGGCCAATTAAGAAAAAGTACGGTAACAAAGTTAGCTGGGCAGATTTGCTAGTCCTTGCCGGAACAATTGCATATGAGTCAATGGGTCTAAAGACATTTGGTTTTGCTTTCGGTCGCCCAGATATTTGGTATCCAGAGACCGATATTTATTGGGGAAATGAAAAAGAGTGGCTAGCTCCAAGTGATTCTCGTTATGGCGATTTAAATGATGCCTCAACTATGGAAAATCCATTAGCTGCTGTTCAAATGGGTTTGATTTATGTAAACCCTGAAGGCGTTAATGGAAAGTCAGATCCGCTTAAGACGGCAGCGCACATTCGCGAAACTTTTGCGCGCATGGCAATGAATGATGAAGAAACTGTCGCCCTTACCGCCGGTGGCCACACTGTTGGAAAAGCACACGGAAACGGTTCTGCTAAAAACTTAGGGCCAGAGCCAGAAGCGGCCGGGCTAGAAGAAGCTGGCCTCGGTTGGATGAACCACACCACCCGTGGCATTGGTCGCAACACTGTAACCAGCGGAATTGAAGGGGCTTGGACCACTAATCCAACTAAGTGGGATGGCGGTTATTTTGATCTGCTCTTCAAGTATGACTGGGAGCTAAAGAAGTCACCTGCTGGGGCAACACAATGGGAACCAATTAACATTGATGAGGCAGATAAGCCAGTAGATGTTGAAGATCCGTCAATTAAGTACAACCCAATGATGACTGATGCCGATATGGCCATGAAGATGGATCCGGCTTATCGCGCAATTTCAGAGCGCTTCCAAAAAGATCAGGCCGCGTTCGATGATGCATTCGCTCGCGCGTGGTTTAAGTTAACACACCGCGACATGGGACCAAAGGTTCGTTACATCGGACCTGATGTTCCTGCCGAAGATTTAATTTGGCAGGATCCAATTCCGGCAGGAAATAAGAACTACAACGTAAACGAAGTTAAGCAAGCGATTGCCACTTCTGGTTTATCAGTAGCAGATCTAGTTACAACTGCATGGGATAGTGCGCGCACATATCGTGGTTCTGATAAGCGAGGCGGTGCCAATGGTTCTCGAATTCGTTTAGCACCACAGAAAGATTGGGAAGGAAATGAGCCAGCTCGTTTAGCTCGAGTACTTTCAGTTCTTGAACCAATTGCGCAAAAGAGCGGTGCATCTATTGCAGATGTAATTGTTCTAGCCGGTGGTGTTGGTGTTGAAATGGCTGCAAAAGCTGCCGGTCTTGATTTGGAAGTTCCATTCACACCAGGTCGCGGTGATGCAACTGCTGAACAAACTGATGCTGAATCATTCGCACCTCTTGAGCCAATTCATGATGGCTTCCGTAACTGGCAAGCGAAAGATTATGTGGTTACACCTGAAGAGCTTCTGCTTGATCGCGCTCAATTGATGGGGCTTACTGCACCTGAAATGACTGTGCTTTTAGGTGGAATGCGCGTACTTGGCACAAACCATGGTGGCACTAAACATGGTGTGTTTACTGATCAAGTAGGCGCTCTAACCCCTGATTTCTTTGTGAATTTAACTGACATGTCGTATGTCTGGGAACCAGCGGGAGTCAATCTTTACAACATCCGCAATCGTGCTACCGGTGAAGTTAAATTCACCGCAACCCGTGCTGACTTAGTTTTCGGATCTAACTCGGTATTGCGCTCTTACGCAGAGCTATATGCCCAAGATGACAATAAAGCAAAGTTTGCAAAGGATTTCGTTGCAGCTTGGGTCAAAGTTATGAACGCAGATCGTTTCGATATCTAAGAAATTAGATACGGGAAACTTCTTCTAGTACTTCAATCACATGCCGGTAAGGCTTGCCGGTTGCTTTGCTCATACCAATTTCGCAAGTGCGATTAGCTGAAATGAAATAAGCATCTTCACGCTTTTTTATCTCGCTGGCTTGAAGTGAAGTAGCTGATGCAGTTAATTCTGGAAAAGTCATGCCACGGTCACCGGCATAAGCACAGCAACCCCAATTTTCCGGAATAAAAACTTCCTCGGCAATTGCCTTAGCCAGATTATTTAGCGAACCACTAATACCAAGGGCGGTAGTCGAACAAGTAGGGTGAACTGCCACAGATTTAACTTTTTGGATAGAAAGCTTTGGCAAGATATATTTTTCAGTGAATTCGACCGAATCAATTACTTGCAAATTTGCGTGTTGTGTAAGTAGCTCGGTTAATCCGTGTGAACATGATGCAGCATCGGTTACGATCGAAACTTGTTGGCCGTTAGCAATTTTGGCCAGCGCCGCCGTAACTGAATTGCTCATCACTTCATAGCCTTCGGAATAACCCTTTGATTTCCACGGGGTGCCACAGCAAAGGGATTCAATGCCAGCTGGAATTGAAAGCTTGATGCCAGCTCGCTTTGCCAAAATAATCAATGCGCCGGTTGAGTCGCTGGTTCCAAAGAGGGTTGCTGTACAAGATGGGAAGAAAATCGCGTCAAAGTCAGCAATTGGCGCACCCTTGCGCACAGTTCCGCCAGTTGGATATCTATTTAGCCCAGGCACTAAATTAGCGATTTTTAAGGCAGACCCGGCTGCTTGAGTGAAGAGCGACCAGTTAGAGGCAGCTAATTTCCAAGCAGTTTTTGCGATCGGGAAAGCTTTTTCCTCGCGCAGCTCGCGCACCAGGGAACCAGTGTTGATTGATAGTGGGCAGGTGGTTGCACACATGCCATCAACTGCGCAGGTATCGGTGCCATCGTAGGCAAACTCTTTCTCAATCTCTCTTACTAATGGGGCATTGCCCGCTGCTTTTGCTAAAACTAATTCGCGCTGCATAACGATGCGTTTACGTGGTGTTAGCGTTAAATCTTTACTTGGGCAGATTGGTTCACAATATCCGCACTCAACGCAATTATCAGCAACCTTTTTGATCTTAGGAAACACCTTAAGATTCTCATGATGTGTTTCTAGATTTTCACTCAAAATGATTCCAGGATTCAAAATTCCAGCTGGGTCAATCAAACGTTTTAGCTCCCACATTACTTCATAAAGTTCGTCACCATATTGGCGGCGCACGAATGGCGCCATCATGCGCCCAGTGCCATGTTCTGCTTTTAAAGTTCCGCCATGGGCCAGAACTAGCTCAACCATCTCTTCAGTAAATTCTTTGTAACGCTGCAGCATTGCTGGGTTCTCAAACTCTTCATTAATCATGAAGTGAATATTTCCATCGCGAGCATGACCAAAGATCACGCTATCGGTGTAATTATGTTTCTTAAATAGCAAAATTAAATCTTCGCAAGTTGTTAAGAGTTCTGAAACTGGTACAGCAATATCTTCAAGGAGTGCAGTTGTGCCCGATGGCCGGTTACCGGCAACGGCGGCAAATAAACCTTTACGGATATGCCAAATTTGATTTCGAGTTGCTGCATCACTTGTTAATTGAGCGGGTTGCGCTAGAGGCAAGGTGCCAAATAGGGCATTTGCGGCACTTACTTTGGCTGTAAGGTCTGCCGCAGTTGCCTCTTGAAACTCAACCAATAGAGCCGCGTGATTTACTACTTTTATTGCTTTTAACTCATCAGTTGCTTCGGAGTCACGTTGGGCAACTCGCAAACTAGTGGCATCCATTAACTCAATTGCGGCAAAACCAGCTTTGACTAGTTCAGGCAATGAGCCAGTGGCGTCAGCCAGAGTTTCAAAGATTAGTAATCCGGTAGCTAAGTGTGAGTAAGCCGGCACGGTGTTAAAGGTGGCTTCGGCAACGAATGCCAATGTACCTTCACTGCCAATTACTAGGTGTTCCAGAATCTTTACTGGGGAATCAAAATCAAGAAATGAATTAATGCCATAACCCATGGTGTTTTTAATACTAAAGAGTCGCTGAATTAAAGTTACTGAATCAGGGTTGCTTCGGATTCGATCACGAAGAGCAATTAAGCCAGCATGAATACCGGGAGATTTCTGCAGCAAAATTTCATCAGCATTACTAGCACCAGTATCGATAACTAAACCGTTGGGCAGAACTAAAACCAAGGAAGCAATTGTGCGATAAGAATTCTGTTCAGTGCCACAACACATACCGCTGGAATTATTGGCAACAACTCCACCAATGGTGCAAGCAACTTCACTTGCTGGGTCAGGGCCAAGTTTGCGTTTAAAGCGAGCCAGTGAAGTATTTACAGCTCTAACTGTGGCACCTGGGCTAACTGAAACTTGCTCGCCTTGATTGCCGACTTTTATACCGCGGAAATTCTTTCGAGTATCAACCAGAAAACCACCACTTGTTGCTTGTCCGCTAAGACTTGTGCCACCGGAACGAAACGTAACTCCGATGCCAAGTTCTGTTGCCAGCGCAAAAATCTCGGCTAGCTGCTCTTTAGTTTCGGGGGTATAGATAGCTTTCGGTTTAAGCAAATAGTGCGAGGCATCATGCGAATAACTCAAGATGTCGGTTGTTCGCGTTGAAGGCTGCAGGGCAGTTTCGGTATTAATGCCAGCCACCCTTCAATCCTGCGCCATGATCGCATCGTGCACATATTGTGCTAAACCACGTACTCGACCGTCGTAATACTTTTTAAATCTTTCGTCACCCACATACATCAATGCTAAATTTTTTTGCATTTCAATTGAACAATCGTAGAACCATTTAGAGATAGCTTCTCGATGAGTTACGACCATTGCTTGAACATCGGCAGACTTGTAATCAACGCCATTTCCAAATGCTGTGGCAAACCTTTCAGTAACAGCCTCTTGATCTATTTTTGCGGCCGCAAAGTCTGCATGCGAATACTTTGAGGTGCGTGCTTGAGATTGTTTAAAAGCATCAGTATCGCCCCAACGCTCTAGAATCTCGGCCTCGTAATCATTCACAATTCCAGAGTTTAGAGTAGATCCCTCGATAAGATAGGGCTCTAGTTCAAACTAACTTTAGGAGTCACCTTGTTCGAAGCAATTTTCTTAGGTGCTCTGCAAGGGTTAACTGAATTTCTGCCAATTTCATCAAGTGCTCATATTCGAATCGCCGGAGCCCTCTTTGGAACTGCTCAAGACCCTGGTGCCAGATTCACGGCAATTACCCAAATCGGCACCGAACTTGCGGTGTTAATTTTCTTTCGTAAAGACATCAAGCAGATTATTTCGGCCTGGTTCCGCCAGCTCACAAAGCGTCCATCTTTAAGCTCAACTGAAAAGTCAGATGCGCGCATGGGTTGGTTAATAATTGTGGGCAGCTTGCCGATCGGTGCGCTGGGTTACTTAGGTAAAGATGTAATTAGTAATGATTTTCGCTCGCTCTGGTTGATCGCAAGCACTTTGATTATTTTCGGAATAATTTTGGGCGTTGCAGATAAGTATGGAAATAGTCATCGAGATCTTTCTAAGCTAAATGCGCGTGATGGCCTGCTTTATGGATTCGCACAATCCCTTGCACTCATCCCAGGTGTTTCCAGATCGGGTGCCACGATTGCGATGGGGCGTTTTCTTGGCTACAGCCGTCAGGCGGCGCTTCGTTATTCATTCTTACTGGCTCTGCCGGCAGTATTTGGTAGCGGTTTTTATGAACTTAAGGGCGCAGTTGAACAAGGTGGCGATACTGGCACCTTTAATATCTCCGAGACCTTAGTAGCAACCGGAATCGCATTCGTAATTGGCTATGCAGTTATTGCTTGGTTACTAAAGTTTGTTTCAACCAAGAGTTTTGCGCCATTCATCATTTACCGAATCGCCCTTGGTTCACTCTTGTTAGTTTTGCTTACAACTGGGGTAGTTAGTTAAAACCAGAGCTAATTAGCTGACTAGATCGCGGAAATCAGTCTCGGCGTTCAGTTTATGCGTTCAGTCTCGGCTAATTGGTAAGTTAATTTCAATCTTAAGTCCGCCAAACTCGCTCTTACTAAGCTCAATCGAACCATTGGCATTTTCAATGATTCGTTTCATGATCGTCATTCCCAAACCGCTACCACCAGACTCTCGCGAGCGAGATCGATCAAATCTCTGAAAATACTGAATTCCAGATTTGTAAACTTCTTCGGGCAATCCCGAACCAGCATCAGAAATAGTCATAACGGCCTTATTGCCTGAAGAAACCAAACTAATTAGCACTTGGGAGTCTTCCGGGGTATGGCGTCGAAGATTTGAAAATACATTAGCCAACATTTGCTGGGCGTAATTGTGTGAGATGTTTATCAGAATTCCTGGCTCTATATTCGTTTCGAGTGGCCTCATCGGTTGTAATGTCTTTAAGTCTTTAGAAAGGTGTGAAACTTCGCGAGAGAAATTGATAATTTCGGGCGCAACCGGTCTCTGATCTTCAAGTTCTGCAATTAGCAGCAAATCATTAATCAAAGATTGCATTCGCTCTATTTCATGACCCACACGTCCGTAATACTCAGCTGTTTTAGTCGCATCGACTACTTGGTTCTTGCTTAATATCTCTACATACCCCTTAATTACCGTCAGCGGGGTTCGAAGTTCATGTGAAGCATCGCCCAGGAACTCACGCATATTCTCTTGATTTTTCTGCAGCGAATTAACAACCTCATTAAGTTCGTTATCTCGGCGGAATAGATAGTTTGAAATCAATATTCCAAGCAGCACCATCGCTAGCGTGAAGATGAAAAGATAACGAATGTTCTGACTCTTTGCCGTTTCTATGTCTGTTAACGAAACAGAAAGCACTACATATTCGTTATTTGGTAGCTTCAGAGACCTGACACGGTCAAGCCCGTCGGTGTTTACGGTTACTCCTCGTGACACCGATGAGGTTAGCTCTTGATCACTTGGTACAACTAGCAAATCACCTGCACTTTGATTTAAAGAGGTAATGTCGCGAGCTTCGGATACATATGAAACTGTGAACTTTTGGTCACTTTGATCGGCTAAAAGCAATGCTAAGGAAAGAGGATCGTCTTTACTATTGATTAATTGATTTATTGAACTACTTAAAACCGTATCAACTCTTCCAATTTCATTTCTTTCAGTGATTATGATCGCAAAAAGCCCGATTGCTGTGGAAATCAAAACAATAATCGTCGAAACAAGGGCAATAAGGCGGGTCTGCAACTTCATTAATCAGGAACAATCTGAAAGCCGATACCGCGTACAGTTTTAATTCCTTCAAAGCCAAAAACAATCAGTTTTCTGCGTAAATACGAAATGTATGTATCAACAACTGTTGAACTACTTTTAAAGTCGATTTCCCAGACCTCAGAAAGTAGCGCTTCTTTTGTAACCACATTCCCGCGATGCAAAATTAGCTGTTCGAGAAGCTTGAATTCAGTAGGTGATAGGTCAAGTAATTCTTCATTAAATTTAACTTGATACTTATCTAAATCCATAGATATCGGCCCGCAGGTAATGACTTTAACTTCAGTAACTTCACCTTTGCTTCTGCGCAAGATTGCTTTTACGCGCAGAACTAACTCTTCGATACTGAAGGGCTTAGTTAAATAATCATCAGCACCCAAGCGCAATCCCTGATTGATGTCAGCTTTGTCGGAACGAGCGCTGAGCATCAAAACTGGAATAGACATGCCTTCAGTGCGGAGCTTTTCAAGAAGAGCTAAGCCATCTAATTTAGGCATATTTATGTCAAGGATTAAGAGGTCGAATTTCTCACGGCGCAGGAGCGAGAGCGCTTCAAGGCCATCAATAGCCTGAGCCGATGCCAAATCAGACATACTCAACGCGTCGCTAATAAGTTCGCGGACACCAGCTTCGTCATCAATTACTAATATCTTGGGTCCTGCAACCATGCTCGCAAGGTTAGTTTGAAAAAGGGCGATTGGGTAGGGGATATTGGCGCGTCACGTCCTTTCGTATGCAAATTCATTAAGATTCACATGGATTTCACAAAGATTTACTCCATCCTTATGCCATCCCAGGGACGGGCTATCGAAAGGTCGAAGATGAATAAGCGCCTTGTAGTTACTTCACTTGCTATTGCTGCGCTCTTCGCTTCGACGAACATTGCTGTAGCTGATGCACAAAGCGATTATCAGTTAGCCCTGCAGCAATATAAAACCGCAGTTTCAAATTGGAATGCGACAAATAAAGCTGATCAAGATGCTTATAAGTTAGCGATGAAAACTTGGAATGATGCTAAAAAAGCTGCGGATCAAGCTCGTAAGGTAATCGCTGATAAATTCAAAAGTGATGCCGATGCAATTAAAGCTCGCACCGCAGCCGCAGTTGCCGCTGCAGCAAATGCAAAAGATAAGAAGGCAGCAAGTACTTCCGGCAAGTTAGAAATGGATGCAGCAATCTTGGCTAGAAACAATGCATTGGCAGCTATTCCGACAGTTCCTGCTGAACCAGTCAAGCCAACTCCAGCTGCATCTCCTACTCCGCCAGCAAAACCTGCACAGTCAGCAAAGCCAAAACCAAGTGATTCAGCAAAGCCAAAACCAACTGATTCAGCAAAGCCAAAACCAACTGATTCAGCAAAGCCAAAACCAGGCGATGCTGTTAATCCCAAGCCTGCTAAGTCGCCTAAGGCCTAACGTAAATAAGTAGCAGGGTCCTGGTTTATCTGGACCTATTTTAGAGTTAGATCCACAAGATATTCACAAAGTTAAATTAGATTTTTTAAAAAGATAATCCTCTATTTTATCCGCATGAGCGATGAGAGCAGATACCTATTTAAGAGTTGGGCGAAGAACCCAATTTCCCGCCGATCACTTTTTGGCGCCGCAGCTGTAACAGCAATTGCCGGCACTTCAATTGGTAAAGCACTTGGTGTAACGGCACCAGTTATTACTAAAATTCTTGGTCGGCCAACAAATAACTCAATCGCGATAAGCGTTCTATCAAATGTTGATGTTAACGGTTACATTGAATATGGAATTACTAAAACCAGGTATTCATCCAAAACTTCATCAGTATCTTTAAAAGCAGGCACCCCAGTTGTCTTTGAGTTAACTGGTCTTCGCGCAAATACTAAAGTTTATTATCGCTTTTCATATAAAACAGCTGATTCTTCAACTTTAGTAAATGAAAAGCAAAACTCTTTTATGACTCAACGCAAGGCCGGATCTGCCTTCTCGTTCTCGGTTCAAGGTGATACTCATCCAGAACGTTCAGGCAACATGTTTAACTCAGATCTTTACTATGTAACGATGGCAAATATCGCCTCGCAGCAACCGGACTTCCACATCTTGATGGGTGATGACTTCAGCATTGATCCATTGATCAGCAAAGGTGCGGCTACTCAAACCAATGTTGAAGGAATTTATAAGACTCACCGCAACTGGCTAAATGTTGCTGGCGCTTCTGTCCCAATCTATTTAGTTAATGGAAATCATGAGCAAGCCGCTGCATATCTACTCGATGGCAGCACAACAAATCCAGCTGTTCTTGCGGGTAACGCTCGATTGAAGTACTACCCATTACCAGCGCCAAATAGTTTTTATACCGGCGATACCAAGGAAGTTGCTGGGATTGGATTGCTACGTGATTACTATTCCTGGACCTGGGGAGATGCTCTATTCATAACACTTGATCCATATTGGCACTCAAAGAATGCCGTAGATAATGTTGCTGGTGTTCTGGTAGCGGAAGATCAAAATTCAACTGCAGCTTCACCAATGGCCACTGCTGAAGCGTCGCCAGCACCAAGTGCTACAAAGCAAGGAGGTGGAGGCAACGGAGGCGCAAAAGCATCGCCCAAAGCAACCAAAGCTGCAAATGGCGGCGGAGGCGCAAATGCCGGAAGCGGAAAAACGGGGAATCTTTGGACTGTTGGAATTGGCGATGAACAATATGCCTGGTTAAAGAAAACTCTAGAAACCAGCAAAGCTAAATACAAATTTGTATTCGCGCACCATGTTTTGGGAACTGGCCGCGGAGCAGTCGAAGTTTCAACTAATTACGAATGGGGCGGCAAAGACCCTAAGGGGACAAGTACTTTCGCTAAAGAAAGACCAAATTGGGAACTTCCAATTCACGACCTGATGGTCAAAAACAAAGTAAATATTTTCTTCCAAGGACATGACCATATCTTTTGCACTCAAGAAAGAGACGGTTTGATTTATCAATCAATGCCAAACCCTGCTGATGACACTTTCCGAATGTTTAATGAGTCTGCATATTTATCTGGTGTTAAAGCTCCCAACTCAGGACACGTTCGCGTCTCAGTTTCGGCGGCAGAGGCAAAGGTTGAGTATTTCCTAGCTGCTAGACCACAAGATACTGCTCGAAAAAATATGCAACTAGCACATAGCTACGTTGTAAAACCAAAATAGAGAGCGAATAATGAAATGAGCAGTACTGACCATGACCATGAGATATTTCATTTATCTAACTTAGATCGACGAAAATTTTTGAAAGTTGCTGGCTTTGCTTCAAGCCTGGGACTTCTTGGAAATCTAGTGTCCAGTACGGGTGCGATTGGCGCCACAACAGTTAAGTTGGTTGGTTTCTCAGCATTTAGCAATAGCGTAAAAGTATTTAGAAGTGGCAAGTACTACCTAGTTGAAAGTTCGGGAATTCCCGATCATCAAATGATGGTCGGTATCAAGAGTTGGCAACAGCAAGTACCTACAGTCCAGCCATATTCAGGTTCTAACGCATGGTCTATTCCGATTACACCAGTGATTAGTTCGGCGCCAATGTCTGCAAAAACTCACTTTCTTCGCGGTGCAATAGCTATTGCTGTTAATGGTGTCCCAATTTTTAATGCCCTAAACAATCGAGGAGACGATGCTTTATTTGCTGGAGAGCTCGATGACTGGGGAGGACATTGCGG
>Ga0114979_10001727_pt1 | contig 14733 bp, 15 predicted proteins | sample S_140625_EF_Meta_FD_87315 | JGI IMG/M metagenome (GOLD analysis project Ga0114979, IMG submission 87315) | Freshwater microbial communities from Lake Simoncouche, Canada to study carbon cycling - S_140625_EF_MetaG | ecosystem: Environmental > Aquatic > Freshwater > Lake | place: Lake... | reverse complement strand
TGTAAAAGGGAACGCCGCCAACACTGGCCCAAAGACTTCTTCAAGTGCCAGTGCTGAATCTCGCGGCACAGACCCAAAGAACGTCGGCGTCACGAAATAACCACCTGCAGGCACTTCCGGATCAATCTGACCCTGGGCCATAACGGGAATGCCAGAGGCCTTGGCGGAGTCAATGTAGCGATTCACACGCGCCAACTGAGTTGGATTCATCAAAGGACCACAGTCTCGATCCATCTCGGGGGAGCCCACCCTGACTCTTTCGAAAATTTGTGCGACCTGGGCAACAAAACGCTCATAGATCGAAGCCTGAACCAGTAAACGACTGCCTGCGGTGCAGGTCTGGCCAGCGTTTTGAATAATTCCCCGGACAATAATCGGGGCAGCGCGCTCCAGGTCGGCGTCTTCGAAAACAATCTGTGGCGACTTGCCACCGAGCTCCAGCACACACTTGACGGCATTTTTCGCAGCCGCCTGCTGTACCAGCGTGCCCACCTCGTTGGAACCGGTGAACGAAACGAAGTCGATTCCTGGATGGGCGGCGAGGGCCGCCCCCGCTTCCTCACCCAGACCGGTCACGATGTTGATCGCGCCGTTCGGGAAACCCACTGCTACGGAGAGTTCGGCCAGACGTAAGGCCGAGAGACTGGTGTCCTCTGCGGGCTTCAGTACGACCGCGTTACCAGCGGCCAAAGCCGGTGCAATGGTGCGTCCCATCATCTGCGCTGGATAATTCCAGGGGATGATATGAGCAGTGACGCCGAGGGGTTCTCGTAACAGACAGACGTGGTGCCCATTGACGAAGGGAATGACCTCACCATGCAACTTGTCGGCGGCGCCCGCGTAAAATTCGAAATATCGCGCCATGACGGTGATGTCGTTGCGTGCAGCCGTCATCGGTTTGCCTGTGTCACGAGCCTCAAGTAGAGCCAGTTCTTCGTGATGATCCTGGATTGTCTGGGCTAACCGGAGCAGCATCCGGCCACGCTCGGTCGCGGTTGTTTGTCCCCAGCTTGCGTCAAGGGCCGCGCGGGCAGCGCGCACTGCCAAGTCAATCTCATAGGCCCCACCACGCGGGATCTCATCAAAGGGTTGACCGTCGGCTGGGTTAATCACAGCAATCGTGCGGCCATCCTGGGCTGAAAGCCACTGGCCGCCGATGAACATCTGCTTCATGGGTGTCATTCCTGAGCGAAGTACGATCGCTAATTGAGTCGCAAAAGGGGTAGCAAAAAAATTAGCAAAATCGAGCGGTTATGCGTTAGCCAAATTCTAAGCAAAGGCCCTCGACCTTTGAATTCACAAGGGATCAAGGGCGTATTGCGAGAAACTGAAGGCCTGCTAACATCGAATGACACATGTTGCCCGACCTCGATTCATTGGCCTTGTTCGTGCGTGCGGCAGAGATGGGGAATCTCACCCGCGCCGCGCAAGCCAGTTTTATTACCGTGCCGGCCGCGAGCCGACGCTTGTCTCTGCTTGAGCATCAGTTCAAGGCCCAGCTCTTCGAGCGGCACTCTCGGGGGCTCGACCTGACACCCGCCGGAACCCACTTACTCGTGATGGCTCGGGGTGTGATCGCATCGGTCAATCACATGCGTGCCGAGATGGCGAATTACACGCAAGGTTCGCGCAGTGTGTTGCGGCTGCACGGCAATACGTCGGCGATGACCCAGTTTCTTCCAGGCGATGTCGCGGGCTTTCAAGTCAAGCACCCCGATATTCGTCTGGTGCTGGAAGAGTGCTGGAGTGATGACGCTGTGCGTCGCGTGCGCGGTGGCGAAATCGATCTCGGCGTGATCGTGGAGGGTGCGGACGTCGAGGGGCTCTATGTACGCCGGTACCGAGGCGACCGACTTGCCGCCGTGGTTCGGCAAGACCAGGCGATTCCGCAAGATGGGCTCGTTTTCGCCGATCTGCTTGGGCAGGACATGATCGGGCTCGACGGCGGTAGCACGCTAACGCGCTTGCTCGAAGCGCAGGCGGCGCAACTCATGCGGGCCATGGTCCTGCGTGTGCAGGTGCGCAGCTTCGAATCGGTTTGCCGAGCGGTTGAAGCCCGGCTGGGTATCGGAATCTTGCCCCTGGCAGCGGCCCACAGCTTTGCAGCCGCAATGACCTTGCGAATCCTACCGCTTAATGATCCCTGGGCCTTCCGCCAAATGTCCCTGGTGGTCAGAGCCGAACCGGCGCCAGGATCGCCCCTCGCGCTGCTACTGGACCACCTCGAAGCCTGCGCCCATCAACCTGGCGTATAGGGCATCGTTTCAGCGAAAGAGCGACGATCTCGCAAGCGTAAGCTCACCGAAGCGAGGTGGGGCAACGACGGCATCCAGGATTCTCCCGCAAAGCGGAAATCCAGATAGTCGAACGCAGTCACCGCCGCAATGGCGTCAAGCCGCGGAATGCCATCGGCGGCCATCAAACCTTGCGTAGCGATCGTCTCGAGCCGCTGCATCCCCTCGACCATGGTGCGTCGGCGACGCAAACCAACAGGTGTTTCGTCGAACAAAACGGGGGCCGTCACCTTGCGTGTGATGATGGTGTGCACCGCGGCATCAATCACGCCTAATGCAATGCCGGCGCGGGACAACACCCCGCCTGCATCCGATCCGATCAAACTCTCGTAAACCGGTAATGTCCGGGTCTGCTCGAGCCACTGCACGATCAACAGACTCTCGGTCAGGGCAGTTCCGTTCTCCAAAATGAGGGTTGGAACGCGGCTCGCCGCATTGGCCTGAAGCAACCTTGGATCATCCGCCCAGGCATCGACAAGCGTTGGGGAGATATCCAGGCCTTTCTCGATCAGGCTGATACGCGCAATCCGAACGTAGGGTGAGGTGGTATTCGCAAGGAGTTGCATCGGAGCCACCTCAGGCAATCGCGCCAAGCTGTTTAAGCATTCCCAGGTTGTCGAGCAAGGCCCAATGCTCGATCAGCACCCCGTCCCGAATCTGGAAGAGATCGAGAACGCCGATATCGATCCGGCGACCGGTCGCCGCCATGTCTCCAAACGGACCTGTATGGGTCGCTTGCACCCGCAATCGAACCAAGACCTTCTCGCCCTCGGCAACAAAATCCTCGAGGGGCAATTGCATATCCGGGAAAGCCGGCAGCAGGGCGTCATGCAGCTGTGCGACCCCCTCTGGACCCCGGACTTCGAAGGGCAGACCGGGATCGTGGCGGACGAAATCCGGCGCAATATGTCGCCGCATCCACTCTGTATCGCGCTTCAGAAAGGCCTGAAAATAATCACGGCAGAGCTGTTTATTTAATTCAATTGTTGTCATGATAATTTAAACTGAAAAGACTTCAAAACCAAGTCGCGGGAAGTGCACATGGAGATCTCCGGCTTGAGCACCCCGCAAGTGAACGATCACTTCGTCCTCGTTCGCAGCGACCAAGTCGCCCTGCACGGCAATGCGGGCGTTGTCGTCCGGGGTCACCTTCACCTGATCGCCAGGCTTGAGTCCGCCTGGATCCGAGTTGGGACCGATGTGGGTGACGGGTGCCGGCGTCGAGGCGCGGGCGATCTCAAAGGCTTCCTCGGAGGTCATTGGAGTCGAGCTGTCGTGGCCCAGGGCAACGATTCGGTCGTACCAAGGTGCGAGGGGGACCAACCCCAAGAGATCGTCAACCTCGGGAGGACAATTCTTGCGCAAGAGCCAGGTGGTTTGCCAGCAAGCCAGATCGGCTGAGCTCGGCGTATCGCTCAAGAGATAGTTGCGTCCCTCAAGCGCATGGCGCAACCACGCGTATTGCGCCCGCAGAAATTGAACATGCTGGTCCAGTTGCGGGGCCATGGCCGACTTTGAAATGTCGATCCCCAGATAGCCTTCTTTACGATCCTTGATGAACTCGGGCGAGATGTGCTCACCAATGTAATGAACCAGGACGCCGATCGTGGGAATCCACGTCTGCCGCTCCCAGGCAAACGCAACACCCTGTGCCAAACCCTTTGAGCCATGACCCTTGGCTGGATAGAGCGAGGGGCTGTCCGGAAACACCCGATCGAGCGTGGGCAGGATGAGATTGGTATCGCAAAAAATGTCAGCGCCAATCTGCAGGACGGGCACCCGCCGGTATCCGCCCGTCAGCGGACTCAGCAACGGACGCGGGGGCAGGCCCGGAATGTCGACCGAGCGCCACGGGACTCCCTTGAGGCCAAAGCTGATGCGAACCTTTTCAGAGAATGGCGAAAAGGCGTAGTGATGCAGGATTGGTGTTGGATTCATAGTCATTAATACATGATGTGGCCACCGTCGACGACGATGGTTTGACCCGAGACAAAAGCCGCCAAATCAGACAGGAGATACAGCGCGGTGCCGACCAGGTCGTCGGGCCTTTGCTCTCGAGAAATCGCCCGCGCTTTCAAAAAGCTTTGTTGCCACTCGACAGGGCGGTTGCGCGTGGCATCTGTGATCACAAACCCGGGGGCGATCACATTGCACCGGACGCCATCCTTGCCGCATTCTTTCGCCAGACCTTTGGTCATTGCCAGCACCGCGCCCTTCGTGGCGACGTAATGCAGGTAGCCTGGCTGACCCGCCACCGCGACCACTGAGGCAATGTTGATAATTGACCCCGATTGCCGTTCACGCATCGCGGGCATCACCGCCTTGCTACACAGCCAAACGCCCTTAACGTTGACCTGAAAAATTCGCTCCCATTGCTCGGGGTCGAGATCTTCAAAAGCAGTTAACCGGATCTCGCGAAAGTACGCCGCATTGTTGATCAATCCGTCAATCCGCCCAGTGGCCTTCAACGCGGCGTCCGCCATGGACCGAACCGACGCGTCGTCACTGACGTCGACCCGCACTGCCGTGGCCTTGCCTCCGGCCTGCGCGATCTGATCCATCGTTTCATCGGCGGAATTCATATCCGCGACAATCACATGGGCACCCTGGATTGCTGCACCCAGCGCAAAAGCCTGGCCAATACCCGTGGCAGCACCTGTCACGATGATGGTTTGACCGGGTAGAAGATTTTGAGCACTCATTGATTTTTCCTGATCATGCGATTAACAGAGATGGGGGCCTGACCACAGCAGCGATCTCAACTCCCCCCGTGACCCTTTCCATGACCATGGGGCGGGGATTTTTCGCCGGGTTTCGCGGGTGCAGCGGCGCAACGGGAATCGCCTTTACACGCATTGACCATAAGGTTCTGACCGACTTTGTCGCGCAGGGGTCCACTGACCTCGACATCCACTGTCCATATGCCGGGCATCTCGAGCGCCAACGTACCCTGGTACTGACCCGGCTTGCCCGTGGACGCTGCGCGCACGGGTTTGATCGTGTGCGCCATGGGCATCGAAGGCATGAGCGCACCCAGCATGACCTGCGCATTGTCCAGCGACGAACCGTCCTTTCGCTTGAGATCCACGAGGCAATCAAGCATCGGCCCAGTACCGTAAGAAACGCATTGCAGACCAACCTGCGCTCGTTCGCCAGTCTGGGCGAATAGCGCCGCCGGCACCAACAGGGCCAATCCGGCCAGAACCCAGATTCGCATGTTCGCAACGATGCCTGACGTCATGGATGCCCCTTAGAGTTCAACATTAATCCGCACCGATGGACCAGTCGTTCGTCGAGAAAGCCACGTGGACGCCAGCGCAAAAACAAAGCGACCAACCCACCGAAAATCACCATCCGCCAGCCCGAGAACCAATGGGTCGCATCGAGCAACCCAAGATCGAACAAAACACCAACCAAAGGTCCCAGCGCGGTCCCGACCCCTCCGAGCAAGGCATACCCGACGGCGTGAACGCCAAGCATCGGGTCAAAAATCGCGGGCTCGATATAAGTTGCTCGATGTGCGTAAAGTCCACCACCCAATGCCGCGAGCGCTCCGGCAACCGTCGCACTGAAGAGACGCAGACGACCCACATCGATACCTTGCGTCGAGGCCAGCGTTTCGTCCTGCCCTGTCATCCGAAGCGCGACCCCGAGCCTGGTGTGCTCGGATCTCAACATTGCAATCAAAATGCAAAGCAGAACGAGCACCGTGAGCGCGAAATATTGCGCCGGCGAAACGTCGTTTTCGTGGAGCCAACGAATATCGCGAAATCCGTCGATTGCAGCAGGACCAACCAGACCAGCACCTCGGTCAATCTGCCAGTGCCACAGGCTGAGTGCGATGCGCGCCATCTCACCGAAGGCCAGCGTAGCGACGGCGTAGTTCAATCCAGAAAGTGACATGGTCGGCAACGCAACCAGCCATGAACAAAGTGCTCCAACGCTCATACCAAATACCAGCGCGAGCAGCAGCGGGGCATGAAACATGGCGGACATCACCCCCGACGCGTAGGCGCCGAGCCCGAAAAACGCCTGCTGCCCAAATGAGACTCTGCCAACCAACAACAGGAGATAAGCCGACAGCGCAAGCAAGGACATGATCGCCATGTCACTCGACAGGCCGATCAAATGCGCGCTGACCATCTCGTTCATCCGCGCAACCCCGCGCTCAAGACCAGCGCTTGGCGAGACTTCCACGGCGCAACCAGAACGAAAAACAGAAGCGCATAGGTGGCAAATTCCCGGCCCTGCGCACCAAGCGCGGACTGCGCAAAAGCCTCCACCACACCGAGGAAGAGGCCGCCCCACAAAACCCCCCGCACCGAACCCAGACCTCCCAACATCGCCGCCACCAACCCCTTGAGCAGCACCCACATCCCAAACATCGGCGTGACCTGCCCGTCAAGCGACAGAACTGCAAAGGCGGCGAGTCCTGACAGCGCGCAGGCAGTGGCGAAGCCAGCCGTTTGAAGTCGAGCCACAGGCATGCCCACCAGATGGGCAGCCACCCGATGATCTGCAGATGCGCGCCAGGACAATCCGGTGCGGCTTCGCTCGAGCCATGCCGCAAGCCCCAGGATCAGTGCGGCTGCCAGAAGGGCAAGCAGCAACCGATCCGTGCGGACCATCAGTTCCCCCAAGGAGGTGTCAATCGACCAGTCGCGCTGGGCTGCCAGAGAGGGAAAAGCATTCAGGTGCTGCGGCAACAGATTGACCGCAAGTTGCTCAAGTTGCATCCAGATCGCGAAGCTCGATGCAAGCGCGACAACCTCCCGACCGTCCGCACCCGCGATCGGCGCACCGAAAGTCGGCGCGCCCCCCTGATCGGGTTCTTGACCACTGCGAGCGAAGCACATCCATTCGACGTACCACCCGATGAGCGTCGCCGCAACAATGACCGTGACTGCCACCAGCCAAACCGGCACCTGCTGAGTCGCATAGGCAGCCGCACCCAAATAGGACGCCAACATGGCCGTGGCTCCATAGGCGAGGTTGAGTCGCCGCAATTGCCCAAAGGTCAGTGACAGGCCCAAGCCGATCAGCGCATAGGTGCCCCCATCGACCAGGCCGTCCACCACGAGTTGCAAGACCAGCATCACGGCAACGTTGGCAATGTTTCCGATCGGGGCTCTGCGCGTTGTTGTCCGAGATAGGCCCGCTGAATCACCGTATCGTCGGCCAACTCCCCCGGGCTACCAGAAAAGCTTACGCGGCCCTGCTCCATCAAATAAAAATGTTGCGCGACCTTCAGCGCCATGTGGGCGTTCTGCTCGACCACAAACAGACTCACACCCTCGCGATGCAACTGTTCGATAATTGAAAAAATCTCAGCCACGACCATCGGAGCCAGGCCCACTGAGGGCTCATCCATCAGCAACAAACGCGGCCGCGACATCAGCGCCCTGGCAACCGCAAGCATCTGTTGTTCACCGCCGGAAAGTGTTCCGGCAAGTTGTTCCACCCGCTCTTTGAGACGTGGAAATCGGACGAACATCGCGTCGATGTCATTACGAATCCCGGCCATATCGCGGCGCCTGTAGGCCCCTGCCAGGAGGTTCTCGCGCACCGTCAAACCCGGAAAAACCAGCCGATTTTCGGGGACAAGCGCCATTCCGCGCTCGACGATCTTTGCGGGCTCGCAACCCACCAGTTCTTCACCCTCGAACTTAACCGAACCCCGCAGAGGCTTGAGAATCCCCGCGAGTGTCAGCATCAGGGTGGACTTGCCCGCACCATTGGGCCCCAGCAAACAGGTGACTGCGCCTGATCGCGCGGTCAGGGTTACGCCCCGAAGCGCTTCAATCTTGCCGTACGAAGTTGCCAGATCGCTGATCTCAAGCATGATGGTCCGCGCCCAGATAAGCGGACCTAACGGCCTCATCGCGCTGTACCTGCGCCGGGGACCCTTCGGCGATCTTGCGACCAAAGTTCAGCACCACGACGCGGTCACACACTTCCATCACCAGTTCCATGTGATGTTCGATGAGCAGAATGGTTCTACCCTGATCACGCAGGCGACGAATACGCTGATCGAGATCTGCGATTTCCTCTGCGTTCATTCCTGCCGCGGGCTCGTCCAGCAACAACAACTCCGCACCCGATGCGGCAGCACGGATGAGTTCCAGCCGACGCTGTTCACCGAAAGCGAGATTGGCCGCCAGATGGTCCCTTTTGTGTGCAAGGTCGCCAAAGACCAGTAACTCCTCGGCCTGTTCCCGGGCCGCCTTAGCGCCCGATAGCCAGCGCTCGCGAAACCCGCTCCAACCGCGATCACGCACGACGCGCGCTGCCCACAGGTTCTGCCAAACGGTTAGATGCCCAAAAAGCCGGATGTTCTGAAAGGTCCGGGCGATGCCCAACTCAGTGCGCTGGTGCGGCGCTAAATCGGTGAGGTCCTGACCCTTAAAACGCAGCGCGCCAGTCGTCGGTTGGTAGACCCCCGTGATGAGGTTGACTGTCGTGCTCTTGCCCGATCCATTGGGTCCGATAAGACCCAAAATTTCGCCCCGAATGACATTGAGGTCAAGCTGGTCGACCGCTTTGACCCCACCGAAGTGACGGCTCAGGTTCTGCAGTTCAAGCATGCTTGGTCCGTCCGAAACTCTCGCCGAGCGAGCGGCGCAAAAAACCGCTCGGGCGCACCAGCATGACCACCACAATCAATGCACCGAACAGCAAACTGCGCCAGTCGCCAAGAAAACGAAGGCCTTCGAGCAGAATTCCCTGAATGAAAATAACGGCCAGGAGTGTTCCTGCCAAGCTTGAAAGCCCGCCGATGATCGGATAAGCAATGGCGAAAGTGGCCAACAGAATGCCAAAATTGTTGTGCTCGATATGGGTTGCGTAATGCGCAAAAACGCCACCTGCAAGCCCTGCAATGCAACCGCCCACGCCAAAAGCCGACACCTTTGCCGCCGTTAGATTGATTCCCGCACTTTGGGCAGCCAGCTCGTCTTCACCTACCGCCCTCCAGAGCGTGCCAACGCGCGAGCGATCGAGCCAACCAAGAAACAGCATCACGAAGGCCACCAGGAACCAGATCAGAAAACTGATCTCCAGCATTGACCAACCATTGCCCGGGAAATAACGAATCCCCCCAAATCCGAGGCTCCCGTCGGGACCCACCAACCCCGCTGGGGTCTGCACCCGCCAGGTCAGATTGAAAAAAACAAGCCTGACGATCTCAGCGAAGGCAGTCGTTGCGACCACCAGCATCAACCCTTTAATCCGAAGCGCCGGAAACCCGACGGCGACTGCGACGATCCCTGACAGGATGGCGCCAGCCAAAAGCGCCAACCCAAGTGGCCAGCCCCACATCGAGGTCAACATGCCAGCGACATAGGCGCCGATCGCAAAGAACCCGCCCTGAGCAATGCTCACCTGCCCCGTGTGCAAGACGCACCACGCGGAAAGTCCGAGCAGCGTATGAATGCCGATGACCTGCGCCAGTCCGAGGTAAAAGTCCATAGGTGCAGCGCTCGATCTCGAGTCAGTCGCGACCGCCAGGCGCTGCGAACAGGCCACCCGGACGGAAGACGAGGAAAACAAACAGCATCAGCATCACGTAGATGTCGCGCTCGCTGACACCACGCAAGAACTGAAAAAGATTTTCGACGCCCCCCACGATCAACCCGGCAACGATCGCCCCCGGAATACTCCCAAGACCACCAATCACCGTAACGACCAGTCCCTTGACGGTCAATGGCAGCGTCATCAGGGGGGAGAGCACGCCGATCGCCGCGCCCGCCATGGCCCCTGCAGTGCCGCCAAGCAAACCAGCGATAACGAAGGTGCTGGCATTGGTTGCATTGACGCTCATCCCACACAACTGCGCTGCAACGGGTTGCTGCGCCACCGCCCGAGTCGCCAGACCTAGGCGCGTCCGCTTGAGCAACTGCATCAACGCCACCATCGCGATGCAACCCAAAACAAACACGAACAAGAGGTCGCCGCGGATAAAGTACGGCCCGAGTTCGATATTCGTACTTGCAAATAGCGCGGGAAAATTCAGCGGCATCCCTCGCGTCACATGCGAAATGAGTTCCTCAATCGCCAGCAACATACCAACGGTCGACATCAACGACGCTAGCGGATTGTCGAGGGGAAGAAATCGAAAACAGATGAGGTAGACCAGCCAGCCGAGTAGGCCGCCCATCATGGCTGCAGCGACATAAACCAGAGGCGCGGGGACCGCGCTAACGACCAGCAGGCTCAGATAGGCAGCCCCAATCGAGGCGGCCGCGTAAGACAAATTGATCTTATGCATCACCCCAAAAATCAGGGTGAAGCCGATGCCAATGAGCGAATAGATCGCCCCGAAAAGCACGCCGTCAATGATGGACTGTGACAGGTCCAGGAAATACAAAAAATCCATACGGCGGCGATTCGGGGGCTCTTGACAGAGCAGGACTCGCGTTGACTACTTACTGTGCTGGGGTGTGCGCAACTGTCCAGTTCCCGCCCTTGGCCTGGACGAACAGGAATGGCTTAATCGCTTCCCGATCGTCTGTACGACCGACTTTGCCCAACAAACCCGTGGTCTGCTTCATCGCGGCCAAGCCATCACGCATCTTCTGGCGATCCGCCTGAACCGTATCAGGCCGGCCCATGATCTTTTGCTTTTCGATCAGTTCCTTGAGGGTGAAGATATTTTCAAAGGCGGCTGCATTGTGCAGATCCATGTTGTACTTCGGATTAAGTGCCTGCACCGCTGCAGCGGCATTGCGCGCCTCATCCGTCACCGGTGCGAAACTGGTCGGGATGATGAGGCCCTCGGCCTGCGCGGCGCAACCCTGCAGGGTCTCCATGCTCGACGACGACGTCAGACCGATCAGCATCTTCGGTTTTACGTTCTGGCGCGCCATCTCCTTAAGCACACCGCAAGTCGTGAATGGATGCGCCGAAATCGCGACGAGATCTGCATTGGCGCGCTTCATCTCGCGAACTTGGTTCGAGAAATTGATATCGTTGAGCAACCACTCCGATTGGCCAAGAACCTGAAGACCGGTGTTACCAGCCTGAGTCTTAATGACGTTGAAAGTTGCGTTGCTGTGGGCAAAATCTTTCTCGACACCGCCCCAGAACGACTGCAAATCAGGGCGCGTGGATTTGACCCATTCAAAAATAGACTTGTACATGTTGGCTTCGCTGGGGACGTTGCGGAACGCCCACTGCGACATCGCCGCCAGCCCACCCTTTGCCGCCACGTCGGTATAAAGCGGGAACTGCAGCCCGGAATCCGAGGCATCGCCAACCTTCTTTTGCAGCACGCCAAAGACGGGCTCGGCGACGTTGGAACAGGTCGGCCCGATCGCGACGACGGCATCGTTCTGAGCAGCGATGCGGCGTAGTGCGTTGATCCCCTCCTCAGCAGTGCATCGGTCATCGAGATACTCAACGACGAGCTTCGCCTTGCTTCCATCACCCAGCGTGACGCCACCGGTCTTGTTAATCATCGCGGCCGCCGCTTGCATGGCAACTTCGCTTTGCTGACCAAAGATACCAACGACCCCGCTCTTCGCGCCAAAGCCGTAAATCTTGAACGTCTTCTCCTGCGCGAAGGCCGCAGAGCTAAAGGTCAAAGCGATCGTCGCGGCCAGCGTCGCGCCAACCAGTTGCTGTCCTCGAGTCATCGAATGTCTCCCGTCTTTGAGGGCCGCTTGCAGCCCTATGTTGATTCAACCTATCACTCTGGCCACGCTGAACGCAGTTGGCCATTTCAAACGCGGCAATGCAGCGTTAAGTCCGCGTCAACATCGCCTTAACGGTCGGACAATGCTGGATACGCGCAAAAGCAATTCTTTAAGAGTGAATCACGTTTGAAAATACTCCGCATCAGTGAAAACGAGGAGATGCTGATGAACGGCCCACAGCCCCAAGGCCCGCTGGCAGGCTTGCTCGTGGTGGCTCTAGAACAGGCGGTTGCCGCACCCTACTGCAGCAGTCGATTAGCCGATGCAGGGGCGCGAGTCATCAAAATCGAGCGGCCCGAGGGCGATTTTGCCCGCGGTTATGACAAGGCCGCACATGGCGAATCCTCCTACTTTGTCTGGATCAACCGCGGCAAAGAATCGATCGCACTCGACCTCAAGAACAAGGACGATTTCGAAGTGCTGGGTCACATGCTGGCGCAAGCCGATGTGTTTATTCAGAACCTCGCACCCGGCGCCACCGATCGACTGGGGATTGGCTCAAACCTCTTACGCGAGCGCTATCCACGCCTGATCACCTGCGATATCAGCGGGTATGGAGATCGCGGGCCACTGACCCGGATGAAAGCCTATGACCTGTTGGTGCAAGCGGAAAGCGGGCTGGTCGCGGTCAATGGCGCGCCCGGTGAATGGGGCCGGATCGGTGTCTCAATTTGCGATATCAGCGCTGGTCTGAATGCGCTGATTGGAATCCAGCAAGCCCTCATGATGCGCGCCCAAACGGGGCACGGTTCGGGGGTTCAGGTCTCGTTGTTTGATTCTGCCGCCGAACTGATGAGTGTGCCCTACCTGCAGGCACGATATGGCGGCAAAGCGCCGGATCGTGTGGGCCTGAAACACCCGACGATTGCGCCCTACGGCGGTTTCACCTGCGCAGACGGGCGCGACATTTTGATTTCCATACAGAACGAGCGCGAGTGGGTCGACTTCTGCAGAGAAGTCTTGCTCGATCCTTCGTTCGCGCAGGACGAGCGCTGCAAGACCAATGCCCTCCGGGTTAACAATCGGGCGGTTGTCGATGGTCGCGTTGCAGCGGTGTTTGCGTCGCTCCCGAGCGCGGTGATCATCGAACGTCTAGCGGCCGCCCAAACCGCCTACGGCAACGTCAACGGCGTCCAGGATCTGATCGAGCACCCACAGCTTCGGACCCGACCCATGCCGGTTGGTGAAAAAACGGTGGAGGTCGCCGCACTTCCCTGGATCACCGAGTGGGATCCGTCGAGCTATCGTCCGGTGCCTGCTGTGAACCAGAATGGTGACGCGATCCGAAACGAATTCAAACCAGCTTGATCAGATCGTCCGGCCACCATCAACCGGGAATTCGATGCCGGTGAGAAACGCCGCCGCGTCGCTGGCCAAAAACACGGCAACGGTAGCGATATCTTCAGCGGTTGAGAGCCGACCTAATGGAATCGTGCCCGTAAATCGAGCGCGGTTCTCGGGGGTGTCGGGCACTCCCATAAAGTCCTCAAGCAGTCCGGTGGCGCCCATGACTGGGCAGATCGCATTGACGCGGATGTTCTCGGGGCCAAGCTCAACCGCCATCGACTTGGAGAGCAGATTCACCGCCCCTTTCGAGGCGTTGTACCAAGTCAGGCCCGGACGCGGCCGGATTCCGGCAGTCGATCCAACATTCAGAATAACCCCGCCGCCCTGTTGGCGCAGCAACGGGAGCACGGCCTGGGTCATGTGATAAATCGATTTCACATTGACCGCAAAGACGCGGTCAAACGTTGCCTCATCGACCTCCAGCATCGGGCGGTTTTTGTGAGTCGTTCCAGCGTTATTGACGACAATGTCGGGAGGACCAAAGGTATCGACGCAATGCCGTACGAGCGCCTCGACCTGCGCCTTATTGGTAACGTCAACCGTAAACGGGGACGCGGCGGCACCCAGTTCATGGGCAACTCGTCGCGCCGCATCGGCCTTGATATCCGCAACGATGACGCGGGCACCCGCGTCCACATAGGCGCGAGCGATCCCCTCGCCAAATCCGCCACCTGCGCCGGTCACGATCGCTATCTTTTCAGCCAATGCAGCCATTCTGATCTTCCTATGACGATTTCAAGCGTGGCGCGGTATCAGCAAACTTTAACGCAAGGCAACGCCCGATGCGATCAGGGTCTCAGCGGCGATGTTCTGCAGAAGTATCGCGTCGCCCTGCGAAATGCCCAGATCTTTTGCCGCCTTTTCGTTACCCCCAAAACCGGTTGGATTACGTCCGGAGATCGTTCCGAACGAAACCAGCGCGCTGAGATATGACCCATAGACGCTGGCATGCGTGGAATCGATCCACCACAAATTCATTTGGCTCCCACTCGCGTCATAGGTGCCGTCGGCCTTGTAGAAATTGCTCGACTTCACGGCCTTCACATCCACTGCGCGCTGGAAGGCATTGCCGACAGGTACGACGCCGGCGAACTTCTTGTTGGACTCAGCTAAACCATAGAACACCGCTGACATATCGGCGGCCATGTCCTTGAGGTTCTCGGGCGTCGTGGCCTTGCTCGTGTAGTAAAGGTTGTTAAGACCTGTAATGGCGCTGCCATTCGAACCGGCAGAACAAGTTGGGTCCACGATAGGGGCCCCGTCAAGCGAATTTTTATTAGCGATCGTGCACTTATGGGCTTCAACCATGTCGGGGCGCGCCCAGGTCTGCATCAGGTAGACCTTTGCACTCGGATTCGCGTTGGTGTTGGCGGGGATGACCCGACTGGTATTGCAGTTGG